>JAEEGL016938158.1_pt1 | contig 17298 bp, 13 predicted proteins | sample 9134231 | NCBI WGS metagenome assembly JAEEGL01 (sample SAMN16246548, study PRJNA631951) | gut metagenome | biome: gut microbiome; feature: rumen; material: fiber-attached | host: Bos | place: Iran: Karaj | collected 2018-10
TCCCAAAGTTCGAAGGGTCCTTAGAAAAGAGGTGGGTGCTGCCACTACCCCAGACAACGCTTCTGTAGGCGCCCTGAGGGGTTCTGTTTCCGGTGATGTCAAAGTCCGCGTCGTTGGCGCATCTCCAGGGATAGGGGGATCCGGAGGGCGGCATGAGCGCCCAGCCGTTAGTCCTTTTTATCTCATTATCCTCATCATTTTCATCCACATAGGCAGCCTTGCCTATTCCGGCTTCTCCCAAATAGTCCCAGGCGGTCCAGGTAAAATCGCCTATCACATAGGGAAGCTTCTCCACCAGGGGCCATCTGTAGCCTATCTGGTTGGGGAAGTTCTCGGAGCCCAGGATGACCCTCTCCGGGAACATCTCGTGGTCACGCTCATAGATGTCTTCCATGTAGTTGTAGCCCACTATGTCAAGGCCATTGGTAAAGGGCTCTGTTACCGTCTCCCAGGTGGTATCAAAGAGGCCCTCGGAGGAGTTCTGATTCTGGCTCTGATGGGCCATCAGTGCATCATCCAAGCCGCTCCAGAGGGTACATATGCCGTTGCTCACAGGCCTGTAGGGGTCGTACTTTTTTATCTCAAGAGCAATGTCGGTAGCCAGGGAATATCCGTTATTCAGGCCGCCCCTTTCCGGTATTTCATTTCCAGTGGACCAGATGATGACGCTGGGGTGATTCCTGTCTCTTTTTATAAAAGAGGAAATGTCCTTTTTCCAGTCGCTGTCAAAAAACTGGCTGTAGTCGCCGCTTCTCTTGGCAATTCCCCAGGCGTCGAAGGCTTCGTCAAAAACGTACATTCCAAGCCTGTCGCAGGCCTCGATGAGGGCAGCTGAGGGAGGGTTGTGGGCGGTTCTTACGGCATTAAAGCCGATTTCCTTTAGCTTTTCGATTTTTCTTTTTTCCGCCTCATAGAGAGAGACGGAGCCGAGAAGACCGTTATCATGATGAAGACAGCCGCCCTTCAGCTTCACAGTTTTTCCGTTGATTCTGAGACCGTAAACCGCATCCGCAGTGATGGTCCTGACTCCAAAAAGGGTCGAGGCTTCGTCCAGGGTACTGTTTTCCTCAGGGATAAAATGGGTCCTGTAGGTGCCAAGGTTCTGCAGGGATACCGTGACGTTATACAGATTTGGCTCGTCACAGTCCCACAAAAGGGGGTCCTTCAGATTGATCGCCAATATGGCAGTCTCTGTTTCCCCTGCACCGATTCTGATGACTCTGTTTACATCAGTCACAACTTCGCCGGTGGCCTCTTTTGCCAGGGACACTGTCACCCGGGCAAGCCTGTCCTCAAGGTTTGTGTTTTCGGTCTCGATACGGGCTTCGATAAATGCATAGCCGTCCCGGACCTCCCTTGTATGAAGAAGGATCCCGTCAGGAACTATGTGAACTCTGGGGCCGTGAAGGAGCCGGGCTCCCCTGTAAAGGCCAGAGCCCGTGTACCAGCGGGAATTGACCTGCATGGTGGTATTGCAATTGATGGTGACCCGGTTCTCCTCTCCAAAGGAGATATATTTGGTCAGATCCAGATAAAAAGGGGCATAGCCGTAGTGCTGACCTCCCACCTTGCAGCCGTTAACATCAACTGTCACATTCATCATGGCGCCGTCAATCTGAAGTCCGACGCAGTCTCCCTCCCATTCCTTCGGGATCATTATGTACTTGGTATAGCTTGAAAGATTGCCGACAAAATATCCGCTGTCGGACTTTGCCGGCGCGTCGGGTCTGACAGGGGTTCCGATCATCCCATCGTGGGGAAGGTCCACCTCTTTTCCCGGAATATCCTTAAGAAGTCCCAGCGAATCCACAAAACCTCTTCTAAAGGACCATTTGTCGTCAATACAGATGCTTTTCATGTTGTTTCCCCCTTGTTGCCTTAAACTTTTTTCCGTTTTGTTTACGATACTTATAATTATCAATGCATTTTTAGTATATGAAAAGTACTTTTTTATGCATATTTCAATACCGGCTATGGCACCTTTGGGGCATAGTTAAAGCCCTCGGCGCATCCTCACCAAGGGCTTAGTTAGTACTATCAATATGCTCCGTCTTTGCCAAATACGGCGGGGAAGGTTCTGAATATCAGCTCCAGGTCCTTCAGAATGCTCATGTCCTGAATATACTGAAGATCCAGCTCAACCCATCTGTCCCATTTGATCTTGGCTCTTCCGCAGACCTGCCAGTAGCAGGTGAGACCGGGTTTGGCGATGAGCCTCTGTTTTTCGTAGGCATTACACTCTTCCATCTGATTATAGAGAATGGGCCTCGGCCCCACAATGCTCATGTCACCTTTGATGATATTAAGGAGCTGTGGAAGCTCATCAATGGAGTATCTCCTGATAAATCCCCCCACTCTGGTTATTCTCGGATCGTTTTTGATCTTGAAAGCATGTCCCGTCTGTTCATTCTGGGCCTGCATCCGTTCAAACTGTGATTCTGCATTCTTGTACATGCTCCTGAACTTGTAGATCTTGAAGCTCTTCATATTCTGTCCGGCTCTTTGCTGTGTAAAAAACACAGGTCCGCCATCCTCAAGGATAATTGCCAGAGCTGTGATCAGAAATACCGGTGAAAGAAGCACAAGGGCTATACTGGCCGCTATGATATCAAATGCTCTTTTCGTCCATTTGTAAATATTGGGTTTGTGATCAAAAATCTCCTGATAATTGAGTTCAATGATCTTACGGCCCCAGGTGCCGCTCAATGATTCTGCTCTAAGTGTCGCAGTTTTTGCCATATCATAACCCCCTCATAGGCTCTGATTGCGTATCTAATTAATACATCGGCATAATTTGCAATTTATTAATAGCAATTATTTGATATATCGTATATTATTTCTTATAATTCAGTACTTCCCCCGTGTGTATTCCTCCTTTATGTTACAAGTACGCAATAATATTTTATCAATAATACGACCATATCACCAATTAAAAAAGGATAAACAGAAGAGCTTATTTAATAGTTATTTAAGATTTATGCACTACACAATATAGTACTATGGTAGATGAGGCAAAAATAAGTTCATGAAAGAATGAGGAGGACAGATTATGAAAAAAAGACTTGTTGTCTTAACCACCGTGCTGACACTTACAGCCGGAATTATTGCAGGCTGCGGAGCCGAAAGTGACCCCGCTCAGCCACAGTCCACACAGCCTGAAGCAGTACAGGAAGAAGCAAATGCCACCGAAGCTGAATCAACCGAATCAGCTGAGCAGGAAGTAGGACTGGCTAACCCCTGGGTAACCATCACAGAGGATGAAGCGAAGGAGCTTTGCACAAGGCTCTTCAAGGCACCTGAAGGAGCTACTGACGTAGAATGGCTTAAGTGCGAGGATCTCGGCGATCCCGAAAAAAGCGTAGGACCTCTTGTTCAGTTAAGCTTTAAGCTGGATGACCTGGAGTTCACTGCAAGAGCACAGCAGGGAGCTGCTGAGGACGCTGATATCGCCGGCAATTATGTTGAATGGACAGTGGGACCTGAAGATGCTACTCTTGCAAACTGGGGCGAAGGACATATGCCCGGCAAGACCTATCGCGCAATCAACGAAACCGGATATGTTGACATGATCACCTGGTATGATATTGAGATTGGAATTGCTTATTCACTTTCAGTTGCAGCAGCCGACCTTGACGGTTTCGATATCCAGGCCGTTGCAGAGCAGATGTACAACGAAGAAAATGAGGCTTTTGCAGATATGCCCAGCGACTTTGTTCAGGAACAGTCAGGCAAGACCTCTTTTGACTCCTATGATGATGTCATCGCTGCATTAACACCCGGTCAGGGCTATGCCTACATCGAGCTCAAAGGAAGCGATGAGAAGCTTCTTGCAGTAACCGATCTTGTATTTGAAGCAGACCACACAGCCTATGAAGCTTCTATTTATGGTATCCTTGATGGCAAAGTATCACAGCTTTCAGTTGTTACAGGAGCAGGTTCATCCTATCCCTTAAGAGTTGAGGACGGTATTCTCTATGCAGGCTCCAACCACAGCTATGAGACCTACTTCATCTCAGCTGAGTACGGCGGACTTATGATGAAGGATTCCATTTCAGACGGTGTAGACACCGGAACAAACGAGTTCTCAGGATTTACCAGAGAAGAAAACACTTTCGATGCTCCAACCACTGATTATACAGGCAGCCAGGAAGAATTCGACAAGCTCCTCGCCGAAAGAGAAAACAAGAAAGCAATAGAATTCACTGTAGTAGAGTAAATCAATAAAGTGACAGGCACTTTTTATACAATTGAACTGGAACAAAAATAGCCAACGGAGGTTCACCAATCATGAAAAGAATAATATCAATGGCGCTGCTGTTGGCCCTCACCGCAGGCACATCAGCAACAAGCTTAAACAGCCCCGCGGCAGAGCTCCCTCAATCGGAATCTGCTCCTGCTGCGGCCGCTGCCTCCTATAACATATCCTATGACGGCTACACTCTTGAGCAGGTTGTAGTCCTTAGCCGTCACAACATCCGCTCGCCCTTAAGCGGCGGCGATTCTCTTCTTGGCAAGATCACGCCCCATGAGTGGTTCGAGTGGTCCTCCGCACCAAGTGAGTTATCCCTTCGCGGCGGCGTTCTTGAGACTGAAATGGGACAGTATTTCAGAAAATGGCTGGAATCCGAGGACCTTATCCCGGAGAACTATCATCCTGAAAACGGTTCTGTCAGAATCTATGCCAATTCCAAACAAAGGACCATTGCAACAGCCCAGTATTTTACCTCGGGCATGTTCCCAACAGCAGGCCTTGAAGTTGAGCATCACGTGGAATTCGACAAGATGGATCCCGTTTTCAATCCGCAGCTCACCTTCAGCACCGATGAATACGAACAGGACGCCATAGCGCAGATCTACGAGTGCTATGAAAAAGACATGACAGACCTTGCAGACAATTATGAGCTTCTCTCTGATGTGATAGACCTTGAAGACTCGGCGGCTTGGCAAAATGGCGAGGTGACAGCCTTTACTCCGAACGACGCAGTTTTTTCCATTAAAGAAGGAGCCGAACCCTCCGTCAGCGGATCTCTTAAGACCGCCTGCTCCGTCAGTGACGCCCTTGTACTGCAGTATTATGAGGAGAAAGATCCCATGAAGGCAGGCTTTGGCAATGAGCTGTCCCTTGAAGAGTGGAAAAAGATCTCTGAGATCAAAGACGTCTACGGCGACGTTCTCTTCACCGCTCCCATGGTGGCCGATAATGTGGCCTATCCCCTTATAAACGAGCTCTACTCCGAGATGGAGACAGATGGCAGAGTCTTCTCCTTCCTGTGTGGTCACGATTCCAACGTAGGAAGCGTACTGGCTGCCCTTGGCGTTCAAGACTACGCACTTCCCGATGCCGTTGAAAAAAAGACTCCCATCGGCTGCAAACTTGTCTTTTCCCGCTGGAGTAAAAACGGTGAGGACTTCTGGTCTGTGGATCTTGTATATCAGTCACCTGAGCAGCTCCGGGAGATGCCCCTTCTTAACATAAATAATTCACCGAGCATATACCACCTGAGCTTTGATGGAATCAGTCAGAACGCAGACGGTCTCTTATTTGACGAAGATCTGAAAAAGCTCTTTATTGATTCAATGGACTCCTATGAGAGCCTGTATCAGGAATATGTTGAGAAAGCCGCCTGATTCCTGAATTATATGGAATTCCTCTTAACGAGATCATATGCAAATATATAATTATATATAATAAGATATAATAAGATGTAATAAGATGTAATAAGATATGATTATATATATATATTAAGATGTGAATATATATTGATCACGTTGTATCATGCGATGCCATAATATATTCAGACGCCATCGTACACAATCCCGGAGGAATTGCCATGACCATCAAGCAGATGCGTGAAGTAAAAGAAAACCGCGGCTACAGCTATTCTCAGCTGTCAGAATATACCGGAGTTCCGGCCATTACAATACAGAAGATTCTCACAGGAGTAACCAAGTCCCCTAGGAAGGCCACTCTGAATGCCCTGGAAAAGGTCCTTGGAGCAAACGAGGATTCTTACCGCGGTAAGGCCTATGAATATGGTACTGGTGAAAACTTAGTATGCGAAGATACCCCTAAATATAACACAGGCTCTATCACTGCATCTGCTAATCCGGATGGAATCAAGTATGGCAATCCATCCAAACGTCAGGGGGAGTTCACCCTGGAGGATTACTATGCCCTGCCGGACGAGCAGCGTGTTGAACTTATAGACGGTGTGTTCTATGACATGACCGCCCCGAGGATAGTTCATCAGGACATATCCTATATAATTCACTCAGCCATAGCTGACTATATCAAAAAGAACAAGGGCAAATGCAAAGCCTTTTTTGCACCGGTGGATGTACAGATAGACTGCGATGATAAGACCATGGTTCAACCCGACGTTCTGGTAATATGCGACCGCAGCAAGATCAGGGATTTTGGCGTCTATGGCGCTCCTGATTTTCTGGTTGAGATTCTGTCTGCATCTACAAGGAAAAAAGACATGACCATCAAGCTCTCCAAATATATGGAGGCCGGTGTCAGAGAATACTGGATCGTAGATCCAAAGAAAAGAATACTTATAACCTACAATTTCATGGATGAAGATTTTGTTCCGGTGATCCTCCCCCTTAAGGGAGAGGCACCGGTTGCAATATTCGATGGTAAACTTAAGATCAGCCTGGATGAGATCGCCGAATCCATAGATGAATTCGGTGAATAACTCTATCGCATATTATATTACTTAACTGCGATCTGGCAGGATCTCATGGTCTCAAGAGCAGCTGCATGCTTCTTGGGAGTTACGCCTGCGCAGCAAGCAGAATCTACACTGATCGGAACTTCAGGCATGAAGGCCTTTAAAAGAAGTGCATTGGATACTACGCAGATATCTGTGCAGAGTCCGATGAGTTCGATCTCAATCTCCTCTTTTGCTGCAATATCGCTGATTATCTTAACAAGATCTGTACTGCCGAAGGTGGGCTTATTTACGAAGGTTGCACCCTTCACCGCCTCGGCAACTTTTTTGTCCAGCTCCCAACCCTCTGTGCCTTCGATGCAGTGCTCAACGGGGAGGTTATGTCCCTCCTGAGTGTTCATGTAATCGGGCTGATGTGTATCTCTTGTCACAAAAATGTTCTCGGGAGCATATTCAGCTATCTTGGCAACAACGCCGGGTACGATGGCTACTGCCTCTGCGCTTCCAAGTGCTCCGTCAACAAAGTCCTTCTGCATGTCTACTACTACAAGTAATTTCCTCATAACTTCTTTCATTCCTCCTGAATGTATTATTCTGTTATATTCTCATTATTATATGAGTATGATACCTATATTATTTGCCTGGCATTCTATAGCCTTGCACATTCATATACTTCCATGCCATGGCCAAGAAGCCTTGCTATCCTGAGCTCATCTACGGCATCTATGACTGCGTTATGCACTTCACAGTAGCCGCTCTCCCCGGTTAACAGCCTCATGATTGGTTCCACACCGTAGCCTGTCTTGAGCCTTCCGGACTTACAGCAGGGAAGTGAATCCGGAATCGCTGAATTATACTGCTTATAAGCCGCCAGCCTCATGATATCGAACCACTCGAAACCAGCCAGCTCCGGCAGATGCCCCAGGTCGAACTTGGCGTTATAGGCCAGGATCCTGGTGACGTTGTTGCTATGAAGGTACTCTTTTACCCCTTCCATAGCTTCACGCCTTGAGCACACGATCTCGGGAAGTCCCCTCATATGAACAACGCTGCTGAAATAACCTCCGATCATAACCTCCGGCTCGAAGATATAATATCTCTTATCCTTTAGTTCAAAGCTCTTCTCATCCGCCAGAGCAATTCCAATGGACATCACCTCATCACGCCAGTTAGTCTCGGTGTCGATGACTGCGATTGTTCCGCCATGTACGCTTTTCATCTCTGCCTTTTTGGAACTTGCTTTGATGTCCTTACCCTGAGACGATTCCCTTACCGGTGATGTACTCGCTGTCTGTTGCACACTCCTCACATTAGTTGCAGTCTCTCTTACAGGCACCTTCCTACTTGTCGTGTCCCCGTTCTTTATCATATTCAAAAAGTCAAGCGAGCTGTTCATCTGTAATTCCGCTTCCTTTCCAAATCCGTTACTTCGTAATCCTATTAAGACTTTTTTGCCTCGTAACATTGATACTATCCAATTTTATATGATATTTCAAGGTTGATTTTCCACGGTCGTTTTTGCACGGAATTCAGCCAAAATCTAACTGTCCGGCATTTTCGTTAATGATATAATTAATTCCGAAGGTATTAACGATGGACATCCATCAGCAAAAGTATTATGGAGGACAGGTATATGGCAAACAGAATTTCACTTAACGGCACATCTTATCATGGGGCTGGCGCTATCAATGAGATCACAAATGAAATCCAATCTCGCGGTTTCAAGAAGGCCTTCGTGGCTTCAGATCCCGATCTTATCAAGTTTGGCGTAACGGGGAAGGTTACAGATCTTCTGGAGAAGGCGGGCATTCCTTTTGAGATCTACTCAGACATCAAGCCCAATCCAACAATCGAAAATGTTAAAAACGGCGTAGAAGCCTTCAAAAAGTCCGGTGCTGACTGCATCGTAGCCGTAGGCGGCGGATCCTCAATGGATACCTCCAAGGCCATCGGTATCATAATCACCAATCCTGAATTTGCAGATGTTCGCTCCCTTGAGGGCGTTGCACCCACCAAGAACCCCTGCGTTCCAATCATTGCAGTTCCCACAACAGCAGGAACCGCTGCAGAGGTTACCATCAACTACGTTATCACCGACGTTGAAAAAGAGAGAAAGTTCGTGTGCGTAGATACTCACGACATGCCTATCGTTGCTGTTGTTGATCCCGAAATGATGGCTTCAATGCCAAAGGGTCTCACAGCCGCCACAGGTATGGATGCTCTTACACATGCCATTGAGGGTTACACCACAAGAGCTGCCTGGGAGATGACAGATATGTTCCATCTTGAGGCTATCCGTCTTATCTCACAGAATCTTCGTGACGCTGTTGACAACAAAAAGGAAGGCCGCGAAGGAATGGCTCTTGGCCAGTACATCGCAGGTATGGGCTTCTCCAACGTAGGACTTGGAATTGACCACGCTATGGCTCACACTCTTTCAGCTCACTATGACACTCCTCACGGCGTAGCTTGTGCGATGTTCCTTCCAATCTCCATGGAATTCAACAGAGAGTACACCGGCGAAAGACTTCGCGAAGTTGCAAGAGCAATGGGCGTTAAGGGCGTAGACGACATGTCCCAGGAAGAGTACCGCGACGCAGCCATCGCTGCAGTCAAGAAGCTGTCTGAGGACGTTGGTATTCCGAAGACCCTTGAGAAGATCAAGGAAGAGGATCTTGATCAGCTGGCAACCGATGCCCTGAACGATGCATGCTATCCCGGCAATCCGAGAGAAGCAACCAAGGAGCAGGTTATCGAGATGTTCAGAATGCTGATGGCATGATGACCAGATAGAACTTCATAAGAAACAATAGACCGTCGGAGGCACATTGTATCTGCTTCCGGCGGTTTTTTTGCAGATATATGACACTTGCACCATGGAGCATAGTTCAACTATAATCAGTATTGATGTATATTTATCAAACTAAAGTAAAGTTGAGGCATATTATTATGGATGATAACAATAATTTAACACCGGAACAGAATGAAGAAGTTAAGAATTTTGAAGTTACGGAGAACAACTCCTGGGATGCGCATCAGCCCCAGGCAGGCCCCATCCCGCCACAGGGTCCGGGTAACATTCCCCCTCAGAATCCGAATATGGCTGCCCCTTCGAGACCGGGCATGGTTCCGCCTCAGGGAACAATACCTCCACAGGGCCCCGGCACCGTTCCTCCGCAGGCAGCATATCCTATCAAACCCGGTAAAAATCAGCCACCTGCTCTCATTCCTGAAATGTCAGTCAAGGACTGGATGCTGACCCTGCTGCTTGGTTATATCCCAATCGCAGGTCTGATCCTTAAAATCGTATGGGCAGCTGAGCATAACCCAAGGCCTGAAGAAAGAGGCAGAAAGAACTGGGCTATTGCAAGCCTTATCTGGAAACTCATCGGATATGTTATCTCGGTTGTATTATATTCAATATTGTCTGCAGTACTTTTGGGAATAATGGATTATTTCTTCTGATAGTTATTTGCATTAAAACAGCGCCGGTCCATCACGAACCGGCGCTTCTTATTGTCTTAGATATTACATAAGGAACTTGATCTTTCTAACACCAATAGGATCCTTAGCCTTACCCCTGAATACGTCTACAATAGCAGCGATATAAGCAATTATGATAATGACCTCGAAGACCGCTGTTACAAACACACCGGGAATAACGATGATGCAAGGGAGTAATGCAAGTAATGATGCTATCTCAAGTTTGATGGCATTCACCATATGGAATCTTGCAAACTTGGACTCCTTATGAAGGCTGCATACTATAACTCCAAGGAAGAAGAAGAAATAAGGAAGTGCTGCGATCAGCTTGTTCTCCTTGATATCCTCCTCATCAAAATCAGCTGTGTGATCTGAAGGATCAAACTTTGGTGCCTGGAGCTTCATCTGAGGCTGTCCCTGAGGCTGCATGAACTGCTGTGGCATATTGCCCTGTCCCTGTCCGAAGGGCTGTCCTGCTGCTCCCTGCTGAGGTGCTCCAAATCCGGGGCGTCCGGGCTGACCCGGCATTCCGGGCTGTCCTCCCATTCCGGGCTGACCTGGCTGTCTCGGCTGTCCGGGCATTCCGGGCTGTCCGCCAAATGCTGGCTGAGGGCCACCAAATCCGGGCTGTGGGCCGCCGAATCCAGGCTGAGGGCCACCAAATCCGGGCTGTGGACCTCCAAATGCAGGCTGTGGAGCTCCGAATCCGGGCTGCGGGCCGCCAAATGATGGCATTCCGGGCTTATCTTCTGCAGCCGGCTTATCTTCTGCTACCGGCTTGTTCTCTTCATGTACTTCGTTATCTGACTTGGGCATTGCCATAACCGGAATTGGCTGTGGCATAGGTGAAGGCTCTGAGGAAGGAGCTGTATTAGCTTCAGTCTCAGAAGGCTTGTCTGTTTCTACTTTATCTGATGCAGGCTCGCTTGCAACAGCACTTGCAAGAGAATACCCGCAGTTATTGCAAAACATAACTTCATCTGCAACCTGGTTTCCGCAATTAGGACATATTTTCATATTCATTTACCTCCAACAATGAAATTTTTCACTTCCTCAATTCTACACTTTGAGCGGCTTACATGCAAACAAAATATAGTATTTTGCTGCATTCGATAAAAAGGCTGCGGTAATTTGCCGCAGCCCTTTCAAGTCACTTAATATTTTGCCAAAAATTCATTCTTATCTGCAATATTTATCAATAGTCTTTCTTATTGCTCCGGGGCCCTCAATAAGCTCCATGAAATAAGAAACTATGCGGTCTGAAAGGCCAACTGCCTCCAGATCGGTTCCAAAGATGGTAGCGTCCTTAAGAAGAGGAAGTACAGCCGCCTTAACCTTGGCCTCATCCTTCTCTCCCAGTTTGATATCCTTAACAAATCCCATAGCCTTCTCAAGAAGCGGATCCGGACTCGGCTCAAAGGTATTGCCCGCATCATCAACAGCCATGAGATAACGAAGCCATCCCGCATGAACCATAGGAATGAACTTCAGATCGTTGACATCAAGCTCAGAAGATGCAGCATAGGCCTTGATGGTCTCACCGAATCTGATAGGGAGCTTCTGTGAAGTATCACAGGCTATTCTCTGAGGTGTATCGGGCATGAATACGTTGGGAATTCTAACGTTCACAACTGTATCGATAAACTCCTTGGGGCTGATAACTCCGGGATCGGTAACAACGGGAAGTCCCTCAGTGTAGCCAATCTTTTTAACCAGGTTTACCAGAGATGCGTCCTTCATCTCATCGGAGATCTTGGTAAAGCCAAGAATGCATCCGTATACAGCAAGTGCTGTATGAAGAGGATTGAGGCAGGTGCAGACCTTCATGCGCTCTACCTTATCAACGGTCTCTTTTTCGGTAAAAATAACACCAACCTTCTCCAGAGCTGGTCTTCCGTTTGGGAACTTATCCTCAATAACCAGATACTCGCTCTCCTCTGCGTTTACGAAGGGAGCAACCCAGGTCTTCATGGAGGTAACCACGGGATCCAGCTCCTCCACTCCGTCTTTTCTAAGGATCTCGTTAACGGAATCGTCGGGTCTTGGTGTGATCTTGTCTATCATTGACCAGGGGAAGCTGACCTTGGTCTCATCATCGATATAAGCTGCAAAGCCAGTGTCTGCCTTGCCATTCTCAGTCCAAGCCTTGGCAAAAGCGGATACTGCGGCGTAGAGCTTGTCTCCGTTTTGGGAGCAGTTGTCGGTGCTGACCATTGCGATCTTTTTCTCACCTGCAAGGTATCTTGCGTATAAAAGAGCGGCTACCTTGCCGATGTAGCTGGCAGGCTTCTCCGGGCCGTTTGCAAAATCAGCAGCAACTGCAGGAAGTGTCTCACCTGCTGCATTTACAAGGCTGTAGCCCTTCTCTGTAATTGTAAAGGTTGCAAGCTGGAGACTGTCTGCGGCAAAGATCTCCTTGAGTCTGGCAAACTCTTTTTCATCGGAAGAATCCAGAATGCAGGACTCTGCGATGCTCTCTATAACGGACTTCTCAACACTGCCGTCAGCCTTCAGGGTTACAAGGATAGACAGGTTGTCGTGGGGGCGATACATCTTCTGGATGATCTCGTAGTCAAAGCCCTCAACAACGGTAAGTCCGGTGTCGTCAAGCCCCTCCTCCAGCATACGCTGTGACAGGTTGGCCTGAAATGCTCTGAAAATATTGCCTGCGCCGAAGTGAACCCACTTGGGAGCTGCTATTGTTTTCTCGATCATTTTGGCTCTGTCGTAGGTGGGAAGAAAATAGCCCTTCTCCTTCCAGGCTGCATCTTTGATGTTCTCACTGTTTAACTTCATTTTCTATACCTCTCATCAAAAAAATATGTCGGATCAGACTCCGCGCTTGTGGCTCTTGTCAATTGCTTCCCAGAGGCCGTTAAGGTAGGTTGCGCCAAGGGCTCTGTCATAGAGACCGTAGCCAGGCATTGCAACTTCTCCCCAGATCATTCTGCCGTGGTCAGGACGGATAGGGCCGTCAAAATCAGTCTCGTAGAGAGCCTTCATGATCTCGTACATGTCGAAGGTTCCGTCGGAGGACAGATGTGCTGACTCCTCAAAATTGGTGGGTGAAATGAATCTGAGGTTACGAACGTGGGCAAAATGGATTCTGCCCTTCAGTGCTCTTATCATGTGAGGCAGGTCGTTCTCAAGACTTGTGCCGTAGGAGCCTGAGCAGAAGGTTACGCCGTTATGCACGTCGTCAACTGCGTTCATGAGCTTCAGGATATTTTTTTCATTGTTGATGATCCTTGGAAGACCGAATACAGACCAGGCGGGATCGTCGGGATGAATCGCCATCTTGATGTCATATTTGTTGCATACAGGCATGATAGCCTTAAGGAAATATACGATGTTCTCGAAGAGCTTGTCCTCATCGATGTCCTTGTAGAGTTCAAAGAGCTCTTTGACATGAGCCATTCTCTCCGGCTCCCAGCCGGGCATTACGGAGCCGTTGGTGTCTCCTGCCAGGGTCTCAAACATCTTGGCGGGATCGATGGCATCAACTGCCTCCTGGGTGTAGGCAAGAACCGTGGAGCCGTCAGCTCTTTTTCTTGCGAGTTCTGTTCTTGTCCAGTCAAAGACAGGCATGAAGTTGTAGCAGACCATGTGGATGTCCTCTTTGCCAAGGTTCTCCAGAGTCTTGATGTAATTATCTATATGCAGGTCTCTGTCAGCTGTAGCTGCCTTGATGGCGTCGGATACGTTGACAGACTCGATTCCGGAGATGTGCATCCCTTCGGCGGCAACGTCAGCCTTGAGAGCCTTGATCTCGTCCTGCTCCCAGAGCTCACCGGCCTGCTTGTTGTAGAGAGTTGTGATAACTCCTGTTACACCGGGGATCTGTCTGATCTGCCAGAGCTTAACCGTGTCAAATTCTTTGCCGTACCAGCGAAGTGTCATTTCCATGATAAATACCTCATTTTTCATAAAAGATTTAAGTTTCTTTTAATACTGTACAGTGACATGACTCTTGGTAGAATAGAATTTCTTGTTGCACACATTGCAAAAGTTGTTGCATGTACCTATAATTAAAATTATGAAGAATAAACTACGATCATCTTTTAACACAAGACAATACATGCTTTCCTCGGATTTCGAGGTTTATTACTATTCAGACAAGGACTTCAAGACGCTGAGTCCCCACGCTCACAATTACTACGAGTTCTACCTTTTTATCGAGGGCGACATCACCATGGAGATTGTAAAAAACGACGGCGAGAAAGTCAGTCGCAAGCTGGAACAGGGGGATCTGATGCTGGTTCCTCCGGGAATCAGGCATCACGGCATCATGGGGGATTCCAAGAAGACCTATAGAAGATTCGTTTTCTGGATCAGTAAGAACTGCTGCAGCTCTCTTATGCAGGAGTCGGTGGACTACATGTACCTGATTCAGAAGGCAGAGGCTTTTCATCAGTATATCTTCCATCTTCCGCCGGCTGCTTTCCACCAGGTTGAGTCCAAGTTCCTGAGACTCCTGGAGGAGATCTCCAGCGAGAAATACGGAAGCGATGCGGTGCGGCACCTGTGCCTGTGCGATCTTATTATCACAATCAACAGGGCAATCTACGACGATGAGCACATGCAGTCAGAGAACGATGAGCTGTCTCTTTTCCAGAATATCCTGTCCTATGTGGAGAACAATCTGGAGGAGTCCCTGTCACTGGATCAGATTGCCGGGAACTTTTTTGTCAGTAAATATTACATCGCCCATCTGTTCAAGGATACGCTGGGCATATCGCTCCATCAGTACATTATCAAGAAGAGACTGGCGGAGTGCCGAAGTGCCATCGTAAGCGGCGGAAGCATTACAGAAGTATATGAAAAATACGGCTTTGGAGACTATTCCAGTTTTTTCAAGGCCTTTAAAAAGGAGTATGGCATGTCGCCGAAGGAGTACCAGAGCTGCCATATGATCTCGCCGGAGGGTTAACCATGGCTGTATGCGATGTCTGTCACAACAAATGCGATATTTCAGAGGGTAAGACCGGGGCCTGCCTTGCAAGAAAATGTGAGGACGGCAAGGTTGTGCCGGAAAATTATGGCATGATCACATCAATCGCCCTTGACCCAATTGAGAAAAAGCCGCTGAATCTCTTCCATCCCGGTTCCTATGTGGTTTCGGTGGGGAGCTACGGCTGCAATCTGCGGTGCCCTTTTTGCCAAAATCACGAGATTTCCTATGGGGTGCCTAAGCAGCTCCCCTGCAGGTATATGGCGCCGGAGGAACTGGCAGATGTTGCAAAAGAGTATAAACCTCAGGGAAATATCGGTGTTGCCTTCACCTACAACGAGCCACTTATTGGCTACGAATATGTTGTGGACACCGCCAAGCTGATACACGAGGCGGGAATGAAGACGGTTCTTGTTTCCAACGGAAATGCGTCGATGAGAGTATGCGAAGAGGTTTCGGAGCATATCGATGCGATGAATATTGATCTTAAGGGATTCACGGACGAATATTATGAGAAGGTGCTTCGCGGCAGTCGCAAGATGGTCATGGACTTCATCTCCCATGCTGCGACGAGGTGCCACATGGAGGTCACCACTCTCGTGATCCCGGGATTTAACGACAGTGATGAAGAAATGGAGAGGATATCTGACTGGATTGCCGGGCTTGACGGCGGAAGGGGCGCTGAGAATGTGGCGCTTCATATCAGCAGGTATTTTCCGAGATTTCATATGGACAGACCTGCGACTGATGTGGAGGTGATATATCATCTCGCGGAGGTGGCGGGGAAGAATTTAAAATATGTGTATACCGGTAACTGCTGATAAAGGAGGTATCTTATGCCGATTCTAGGTGCATTCATGGTTCCACATCCGCCGATAATCCTGCCTGAGGTAGGAGGCGGCGAAGAAGCAAAAATAGCTCTGACAACGCAGAGTTATCAGAAAGTCGCTGATATGATCGCTCCTCTTAAGCCGGAAACCATCATTATTTCCAGCCCCCACAGCATCATGTACGCGGACTATTTTCATATTTCTCCGGGCAAGTATGCCTCCGGGAATATGGGAAGATTTCGCGCATCCCAGGTGAAGTTCCGGGAGGAGTACGACACAGAGCTGGTGGATAAGATAAGTTCCCTGTGCGAAGAAGCTGATTTTCCCGCAGGCCCTGACGGAGAGCGGGATCCGGAGCTGGACCACGGGACCATGATTCCTCTTTACTTTATCAGGCAGAAATATAACGATTTCAAGCTGGTGCGGATAGGCTTATCCGGCCTTCCGCTTCCCATGCACTACGAATTTGGACAGATAATCCAGAGGGCTGTGAATTCACTTGGCAAAAAAGTCGTGTTTATCGGAAGTGGAGATCTGTCCCACAAGATGAAGGAAGACGGACCTTACGGCTTTGCTGCAGAAGGGCCGGTATATGATGAGCGCATCATGCAGGTCTGCGGCAGCGGCGAATTTGATAAGCTCCTGGATTTCGATGAGAATTTCTGTGAAAAAGCGGCTGAGTGCGGCCACAGGTCCTTTACCATCATGGCAGGAGCCCTGGACGGTGTGTCTGTGAAGGCTACGGAGCTGTCCCATGAGGCCACCTTCGGCGTTGGCTACGGTATATGCTGCTTTGATGTTGACGGAGTTGATGAAAGCCGCCATTTTCTCGACAAGTGGCAAAGGGAGAGCTCTCTTTCTCTTCAGCAAAAGAGGGATAACGAAGACCCTTACGTCAGACTTGCCAGATTTTCTTTGGAGAGCTATATCTCTGCAGGAAAGCGGATCTCAAGACGTGACCTAAAGGGTGAAATGTGGGAGGATCTTCCTCCCGAGATGTTTACGGATAAGGCAGGGGCCTTTGTGTCCATCCACAAGGACGGGGCTCTTCGGGGCTGCATTGGCACTATCCTTCCCACCTGCTCCTGCGTAGCGGATGAGATCATGCAGAACGCCATCAGCGCCTCCACCAACGACCCGAGATTCCCCATGATAAAAGAAAACGAGCTTGAGTACCTGGAGATCAGCGTGGACGTACTGGATGAGCCGGAACCCATCTCCTCTCCCGACGAGCTGGATGTAAAGAGATATGGAGTCATCGTAACCTCCGGAAGAAAGAGGGGACTTCTTCTTCCCAATCTTGACGGCGTTGACTCAATCCCCGAGCAGATTGAGATTGCCATGAGAAAGGCCGGCA
>JAEEGL014801762.1_pt1 | contig 17297 bp, 8 predicted proteins | sample 9134231 | NCBI WGS metagenome assembly JAEEGL01 (sample SAMN16246548, study PRJNA631951) | gut metagenome | biome: gut microbiome; feature: rumen; material: fiber-attached | host: Bos | place: Iran: Karaj | collected 2018-10
AGCGACATTGTAAAACTCTACAACACCCGCAATCATTCCATAACTCCCGAATTTTCAGTAAGTTTCATTCAGGGGAAATGGCTGTTGCGGCTCTCCTCATTGTCGGAAATTTTGATGCGAAAAGGCTACGAAAACATCTTGGAGCGTTATATGACCGACGTTGCAAATTCCACCTACGACTACCGCAAGATAGCCGAGGAACAGAATTATAAATTTTCCGAAATTAAGAGCCAAAATTCACTGCGCATGGAATATTCCGCCGCACGTAATCATAAATTTGGAATTGAGGCAGGCGCAAATGTTTATCGCCGCAATGAAAAAAATGTCAAGTATCATTATGATATTGAAAATCTGAACATTACGCCAACAGTAAAGACCGATTATAAGGCGGATTCCCGCAGCGGCAAACATACTTTCAGTGCGGGAATTTTGTATGGTCGTCAATGCGCAATTAAACACAATTACGATGTTGAAATCCGCAACACAGCCATTCCTCACGTTGATTTTCAGACGTGTTTTGCGCCGTATGCGTATTTTGCGGCAGAATTTGGAATTGTGGCTGGTGAAATGAGTTATCAATACAATTTCACAAAATTTTCCGTCGGGTTGAGGCTCTGCGGTTTCATGTCGTCAGGCAGCCGAATAGACGATGTAAAATATGACAAATCAATCGGTTACAATTCCGTTTGTCCGATGATAGACCCCGCCTTTGGCACTCATGACGAAAAATGGATTAACGCATCATTATTCATAAATTTTTGACAAAAACTAATACATAAAAAATGAAGAAAACCATAATTATTTTTGCGGTTGCCCTGATGACTGTGGCATCTTGTAGCGACCCAAATATGCACAAAAACAGCGACGGCAGTTACACGATTGTTACTACCGAATTGTGCAAGGACATTCGCGGCTACAACGGCAGAGTTCCCGCCGAAGTTACCATCAAAGACGGTGTGATTCAAGACGTTAAAATCCTCGAAAACGAAGAAACGCCGAGTTATTTGGAAAGAGTGGAGCGCGAAATGCTGCCCAAATTTCGCGGCATCAACCTCAGTGAAATCCCCTCCGTTGACGCTGTGAGCGGCGCAACCTTCACAAGCCGCGCCCTGAGCAAAAACCTCGAAGCGGCAGCGGAATATTATGAGGAAAGGAAATGATTTAAGCGTTTGTCTTCTCGGAAAAACAAAACAGCGACAGAATAAAACTTCAAAATTATTTTGCTGCAGTTTTGTTTTTAGAAAAAAACTGTAAATTTGCGTACTCAAATAAAATAAGTTATGAAGAATACGCTTCTGGTTTATAGCATATCATATTTTTTTCTTTAAATGCTATTCTTTCTTGGCGGAATTTCCGTTGTATGTATTTATGCTGATTCCTTTGTTCGTAAAAAAATATAGAATCACCATTTTTTTTGCTATATCAGAATTGATGGCAGGAGCAATTTCGTATGTTTTGAAACATACTATTGATATGGAGCGGACTGTACGCGTATTTGAAAAATCACCTGATTTGATTTTTCCGTGTGTTGAAGGCGTGGATTTGCATAGCAGTAATTCGTTTCCGTCGGGACATTCCTCTACATTCTTCGTTTTTTGTACTGTTGGGCGATTGTTTTGGTATATCAAAAAAAACTGCGATTTGGACAAAGATAAATTTTAACAATCATTTTTTTTGTTGTTAATGTTTTTTATATTTTTGTAGTAAACTTAAAAAAAAGTAATAAATAATATGAAAAAGATTAAATTATTAATTCTCGCAATGCTTCTTGCGTTCTGCTGTGTGCAGATGAGCGTTGCACAAGTGTCATACGGTGTATTTAGCAACGGTACACTCACTTTGTATTACAACGACAAATACAACAGCAATTCCTTGATATATTGGTCGTCAGTTGCCAAAGATGTAAAAAAAGTGGTTTTCGATAAGTCGTTTGCTAAATACAAACCTGTTTCTACCGTAGCATGGTTTCTAAACTTTGTATCTGCAACAGAATTTGCAGGATTAGAAAACTTGAACACATCAGAAGTTCTCGACATGTCATTTATGTTCAAAAACTGTTACAATCTATCCGTACTTGATTTAAGCACTTTCGATACCAAGAATGTTGAATATATGACAGGATTGTTTGATGGTTGCGTGAATCTTACAACAGTTTTTGCAAGCGACAAGTGGGATGTGAAAAAACTTTATGATTTAAATTTAGATACCACGACGTTAGAAAAACTTGATGATGACGATACGACAGTAGTAATAGTAAATGAAGGATTGCATGATATATTTAAAAATTGCAGTAAATTGCGCGGCGGCAAAGGATCAATAGAAGGAAAAATTATAATTGACGGCGGTGAATCTAATCCTGGTTTGTTGACACGCAAAGGCGACAAACCTGTGTTGCCAAAATACTCTGGCGTAAAACCATACGTAGTATTCAACAACGGAGTATTAACATTTTACTACAATGATAAATATCCTCAAAATGCCTACTTCGATTTTTATTTTAAGCAAGATTCAATTGATTCTTGGGAAATAAATCCTTTTGCCGATAATGTTACAAAAGTAGTATTCGACGAGTCGTTCAAAAATTATTCTCCTAAAACATGCAAAAGCTGGTTCCATGATTATATTAATCTTACAGAAATTGTCAACCTTAAATATCTTAATACATCGTCCGTTACAAATATGTCAGAACTTTTTTGCAATTGCACAAAACTTAAAAGTCTTGATTTGAGCAATTTCAATACATCAAATGTTGAAGATATGACAGAAATGTTTGCACATTGTATTAATTTGACATCACTTAATTTTAGCAAATTCTTCTATACAGCAAGATGCCTGAGTATGTATGCGATGTTTTCAGGTTGTGAAAAATTGACATCGCTTGATTTGAGTAGTTTCAAAACATCGGAAGTATATCATTTCCAAAAAATGTTTAGCAAATGCAAAAATCTTAGCAAGATATATGTTAGCAAATATTGGACAATAAATGATTCAGTTTCTGATGATGATAGTAGATATATGTTTTTTGATTGTCCCAATCTTGTAGGCGGCAAAGGTACTAAGTACGATCCCGAAAAAATTAGCTTAAAATATGCCAAAATTGACGGCGGCGAATCTGCTCCGGGATATTTTACAGAGAAATAATTAACAAAAAAACATACTTATAACCCGTGGAAATCTATCAAAAATAGTACGATTTCCACGGGTTAATTTTTTTACCGAAACAACTCTTCTGCCGTAACTTCGTTTTGAACTATGCCGGAATGAATATTTTTCATTACGCCATAAACTGTTATGAAAGTTATTGCTAAGGCTTTGCGGGTTTTGGTCTGCGATTTGGACGAGGATAATTTTTATCCCTGTCCAAATCGCATAAAAATATCACGATTTGGACAAAGATATTTTTTATCCCTGTCCAAATCGCATAAAAATATCACGATTTGGACAAAGATAATTTTTATCCCTGTCCAAATCGCATAAAAATTAGCATTTTGTTTTTCAAAACTTTTTGCGGCTTTTTTGTTTGCTTTTTTTTTATAAAAAAACTATTTTTGCAAAAAAAATGTAAAGCAAATGGTTAAGTATTGGATATTACCTTTGATATTAGGCTTAGTATTGTCTGTCATAAATTATTTTTTGGGGACGTATATTCCCAAAAAGAAAAATTCAAAAAATGGCAATATAAAAAGAGTTGTCAAGGAAAAGTTTGTAGAGCAATTCCTTATTTCAGACAAATATCCATGATATATTGACGTTATTTCAAAAAAATAGCATACGTTTTTATTGAATTGAAAAAATGTATAATTTTTGATTGAAAATATGTGGGATAAAAAAAATATATTATCTTTAACCGATTTTTTAAAACCCTAAAATTAAAATATTATGATTTTTGATAGAAGTAAATTGACTGCAAGACAATACATGAACGGCTGGCTGATTATTTTCGGTCTTGTATCCGTCATTGTTATTGTATTTCCGTTAAGATGGTCTATAGAAAAACAACTCGGTGATAGTATTGAGCAAACCGCAATTTCCGAACTCAAAGTTGCTACGGATAAAATTGAAATTATGACCGATTGGTGCGATGAGCGGCATAGGCATATAATCGGTGCTGCTGAATCATATTTTAAATTGAAAGGTGGTATAACAATCACTGATAATGTATGGCAAGTAGGCGGAGAGATTATTAACAACAATGTCGAACTGCTTAAAACTTGGGCAAATATTACTCCGGGCAACGATTTTGTCATTTATCAAAAAACTTCTTCTGGATATGTTATTATCGCATCAACAAGAAATTTTACCGATAATACGCTTTCTGATAGTCGAATTGCAGAAGCAATTGAAAAAAACACACTTTTCTACGATCACACGATGTTATGCGGTGTGCCTTATATCGTAACTGCGAAACCTTTGCATATCAATGGTGAATTAAAAGGAATACTTCTGACCGGTCGCGATGAAACAAAGATTCAGGAAAACAATGAGGCCATGACCTCTATGCGTTTTCTTTCAAACGGATTTATGGTTTGGACAAAAGACCCGAATTTTTGTTTAGTTGTGCCCCAAGGTATGGAAAAAGATTGGGCAAAAATGCCCGATGACGTTTATCGCGAAATGACAGGCTGTAAAGATGGTAAAATTCGTACAATTGATTTTACGTATTTGGACACGGATTACGAAATGGTATTTTTGTATAGTGGAAAAATATATTCATACATACAATTGATTTATCCGATTTCTGATAAATATCTTACGGTTTCCTCTATTTTGGTTCCGATGATGATTGCTATTTTATTATTGCTCGGACTGCTTGTTTTTATTACGAACCGTTTTATTAATCGTGTTCTTTGGCATGTTGGTGGCGAACCGAAATTTGTGAAAGTTATTGTTGATGATATTGCAACCGGCGATATGAGCGGTGTTGCACGTGTAGATATCAATAAAACGAGCGGTATATTGCACTCTATCTGTACAATGGCGGATAGTTTAAGGACAGTTTTATCGGATATTCATGATGGAGCAAACCGTCTGCAAATTTCAAGTTCGGAAATTACGCGAACCACTCAAACACTTTCTGAAAACGCCAATCAACAAGCCGCAAACGCTGACAGCATTGTTCAATCTGTTGCGGAAATTACTGATGAGGTTGTCCGCAATGCAGAATTAGCGGTTCAGGCTGAAAAAATTACGCAAAAAGTTACCTCTGACGTTAATGAAATTAAAAAGGCTCAGGATTTGAGTTATAACGCAGTTAAAGACATCTCTGAAAAAATCAATATTATCAACGACATAGCATTTCAGACAAACATTTTGGCACTTAATGCGGCTGTTGAAGCGGCAAGAGCCGGTGAACATGGAAAAGGTTTTGCCGTTGTTGCTTCAGAAATCAGAAAACTCGCCGAAAAAAGCAAAAATTCCGCTAACGATATTATTGACGGAGCGCAAAAGAGCGTTAATGCGACAGCTATGTCTACACAACTTATTACCAATATTTTACCTGACATCAACGAATGTGTCGCCTTGATTGAAAGGGTTGAAAACTCGGCTGATAATCAGAAAAATACGGTTCAGATGATTGATATGTCTGTCAAACAACTTAATGAGGCTATTCAGGGCAATGCTTCGGCAAGTGAACAACTCGCAGGCAGCGCGCAAGAACTCAATTCTGAGGCTGAAAACTTTAAAAACAGCACAAGTGTGTTTAAATTTTAAGAAAAAAACGCTTTTTTTTCAAAAAAAATGCAATAAATGTTGCATTATAAAAATATTTGTGTACATTTGCAACGCTATAAGCAGATTTTTTAATTTTAAAACATCACAAAAATGGAAGAAGTAACAAAATTAGTAGCAGATTTGAAAGCTCAGTTTGAGGCTTTCTCTAAAGATGCAGATTTACTTGTTAATGCTAATAACAAAACCGCTGGTGCAAGAGCACGTAAGGTTTCTTTGGCAATTGACAAACTTACGAAAGAATTTCGCAAGAAATCTATCGAAGCAACGAAGTAAATCACTTTTTTTTAAAGATGAAAATAAAAAAGCGGCTGTTTGAAAAAAAATCAAGCAGTCGTTTTTTTTATTTATTATGAAATATAGAATTCTTTTTTGATATAAAAAACGGCGACTTCTTTTTTCGTTTTTAGAAGCCGCCGTTTTGTTGACCTATGAGGATTCGAACCTCAAATAACAGAACCAAAATCTGCTGTGTTACCGTTACACCATAGGTCAGTACCACATTATTAACCTTTTTTTTAAAAATTTATTCAATCTTAAAGAGCAACTTCTCGAGAGCAAAACCTTAAAACTTTCAACATGGCAACCGTCTGTAGTTTCAACGCTGTCCTTAAGATTTCGAGTGCAAAGGTAATATATTTTTTTATTATCTTCCAAATTTTTTTGAACTTTTTTTCAAAAAAAGTTTTTTTTCTTTCTGCGGCTAAAAAAATTGTTATTTGAGAAAAACTTTTTGTAACTTTGCAAACTCAAAACATATCATTAATTAACATGAAAACTTTTAAATTTTATGACCGTATTACCGGTTGGGTAGTTTTCTTCGTGGCAGCACTTTGTTATCTGCTTACGGTGGAGCCTACGGCAAGTTGGTGGGATTGCGGTGAGTTTATAGCCACTTCTGTAAAATTGGAAGTAGGCCACCCTCCAGGAGCACCTCTTTGGATGATTATCGGCAGAGTTGCGGCTCTTTTTGCAATTGACGACTCTCACATGGCATTGATGATGAATGTAACCTCTGCTTTGGCGGCTGCATTTACTTCATTGTTTTTGTTTTGGTCGATAACGCACTTGGCAAGACGTATTGTCGAAAACATTAATTATAAGTCCGAACGCAAGGAAAATTATACTTTGGGCGAGATGATAGCCGTTTTAGCGAGCGGCGTTGTTGGTGCTCTTATTTATACGTATTGTGATACGGCATGGTTTTCGGCAGTTGAAGCCGAGGTTTATAGTATGAGTTCGCTTTTTACGGCGCTGGTTTTTTGGCTTGTGCTCCGTTGGGAGGAACATGCTGATGAGAAATATTCAAACCGTTGGCTTATACTTATTTGCTACTTGATGGGATTGTCAATCGGTGTTCACCTTCTTAATCTTTTGGTGATTCCGGCTATCGTTTTGGTGGTTTATTACAGAAAATATAAACCTACTAATTACGGTATTATTGCGGCTTTGGCATTATCGGTGGTAATTTTAGCTTTCGTGTTGTATTTTATAATACCGCAGACAGTAAACATTGCAGCGTATTTTGATTTGTTTTTCGTAAATACGTTGGGTTTGCCTTATTATTCGGGAATTATAACATTTTTGCTCCTTGTTATGACGGGTTTGGGATACCTTATTTGGTATTCGCACAAAAAAGGCAAAGCAATTCTTAACTTTATAAGTTTAGGAATTTTTGTTATAATGATGGGTTATGGTTCGTTTGCAATGACGGTTATTCGTTCTTTTGCTAATACGCCTATCAACGAGAACTCGCCTTCTGACGGTTTTTCGCTTTTATCGTATCTTAACAGGGAACAATATGGTGATAATCCGTTGTTTTACGGTCCGTATTTTACAGCTGAGGTTATCGGAAGTGAGAAATCTGTAACTTATATTCCTGATAACGGAAAGTATTTGAAAATCAACAAACCTTCGTTGAAATACATTTATGATAAGGAGAATCAGGGACTATTCCCGAGAATGTATTCGTCATCTTCTCAGGCCCATATTCAGGCCTACAAATCGTGGGGCGGTCTTGAGAGTACGGAGGAGAAACCTTCTTTTGCACAGAACTTGAGGTTTTTCTTCACTTATCAGTTAGGACACATGTATTTCAGATACTTTATGTGGAATTTCTCGGGCAGGCAAAACGATATTCAAAACGGTGCGGGAAGTACGATTAACGGTAATTGGATTACGGGTATTGATTTTATTGACGGTTTGAAAGGAGCTTCTACCGAAAAATTGCCCGAAAAATATAAAAACAATTCCGCAAGGAATGTTTATTATATGTTGCCGTTGTTGTTGGGACTTTTAGGAATTTTTATAAGTCTTAATGCTGACTCCAAAAACTGTTTTGTGATTTTTATGTTTTTCCTTTTAACGGGCGTTGCTATTGTGGTTTATCTCAATCAAACTCCGTATCAGCCGCGTGAAAGGGATTATGCGTATGCTGGATCGTTTTATGCTTTCAGTATTTGGTGCGGTTTGGGCGTTTTGGCAATATGGCAGTTCTTGACGGGACTTTTCAAAAATAAGGAAAGTTTGATGTCGGCTGTTTTGTCATCGCTTGCGGTTTTTGTTCCGATTCAGATGGCATCTCAAAACTGGGACGACCATGACAGAAGCGGAAGATATACCTGTAGGGATTTTGCAATCAATTATTTGGAATCGTGCGCTAAAGATGCTATTTTGTTTACTTTCGGTGATAATGATACTTTCCCTCTCTGGTATGTTCAAGAGGTGGAAGGCGTAAGACGAGATGTAAGAATAGTAAATCTTTCGCTTGCTGGTTGTGATTGGTATCTTAAACAGTGTCAGGAGCGAAAATACGAGGGGCTTCCCGTTAAAATGACGATGGGTCCTCAAAAATACCGTCAGGATTTGAGAAATATCGTTATTTGCACTGATCAAAAAGGCATGATGGTTAATCAAAAATATTTGAGTCATAAGGCGGAAACGGATGTCGTTTACAAACCGCTTTACGAAGATTTTATGGCTTTGATTAACACTACGGATTTTGCTTCAAGATACGAAAAAGACTACAAAACGATTTCAGCGGGTTATGATTCGTTTTCGCCCGTTACTTTTGCAGCTCTTGTAAGTCAGTTGTCAAAACCCGAAATATCATCGCAGTTGTTTAAAAACAATCTTCAGGCTTTTGAAAATATTAAAAAGCGGACTGATGAAATGTTCAATAAGATTTGCGACGGATATTTGCCGATTTCAGATGCTTTGAAAGTTACCGCTGACGATAGCGAATTGGTAACTGTTTCAAACGGTGATAAATACAATTACATACCCTCTAAAAAGATTTCCATTCCCGTTAATAAGGAAAATTGTCTAAAGAGCGGCACGTTGAATGCTAAAAATCAAGACCGTGCTTTGGATGAGTTGAAATGGAATATCAGCAAAAATTATTTTACCAAATCTGATTTAGCGGTAATGGACATAATAGCTGCTAATAATTGGGAACGTCCAGTTTATTTTGCAGCGAGTGCCAGCGCTAACGATTTTATCGGTTTGGAAAAATATGTGCGTCTTGAGGGTTTTGCATACCGTCTTGTGCCTTATAGTACGGAAGGTTCAGAGCCGGGTGAAATCGGTGAGGTAGATACCGATATTATGTACGACAACGTTATGAACAAAATGGTTTGGGGCAGAATGAACGCTCCTGATGTGATGATTGAGGAGAATAACCGTCGTCAAATCTCGATTATGGACATCAGAGGTACTTTGGCGCGCCTTGCCGATAACCTTTCTTATGAAAACAAAAAGGACAAGGCTCAGGAGGTTTTGAAAAAATGTCTTTCTCTTATGCCGAAGGAAAAAGTTCCTTATGACTATTCTATGTTGTCGGTTATCTCAGCTCTTTATAATTCAGGCATGACGACGACCGCCGAAAGTGTTTCGATGGAAATGGCTGACGAGTATCATTCAATTGCCGATTGGCTTGATTATCTTGATACTGAAGGATTTCAGGAGAAACGCGAACTCGGAATGTGCGTAAACGTTGTTGGATATTTGGCTCAGATGGCTGCACAATATAATTCTAACAAAACGGCAGATTATATTGACAATATTTACAGTCAAATTACCGGAACAGGAGTCTTTGAGCAGAAATAATTTTATCTCCCGCTGCTTTTTTAACGCCTTTGCGCTTTTTGTCACAAGGGCGTTAAAAAACGGTGCGGAGATATTTTTTTTGTTTTTTATCGTATTTTCCCCCTTTGAAATTTTTGCTCAAAAAGTAATTTCAGACATTCCGCTTGATGATTCATTAAAAAAAATTATAACAAAAATTCAGAAAAAAGAATTTTTGAGAGATAGTTCCGTTATTGTTTTGCGTTTGGAACCCTCTGAAATTCAAAAAAAAATTCTTGGGCTTTCTTTAGAGGAAACTCTTGAAGAAAAACAACCTTTCTTTTCTGACAGTATCCAAAAAAGCGGTTATATTTCGCAAAGTATCAATGGTGGCAACAATAAGGATTTTTCGCAAAATTCTTTAACTAATTTGGAAATTTCATCGCAAATGCCGCTTGGAATGAAAATCCGGGCAAAGGTTTATGACGGTGATATGCCCGTTGATGAAAATGGTTGTACGAATCAGATTTCTCAGCTCAGTAGTTTTAATATTTTGGTTTCTAAGGATTCTAATTTTCTTTCGTTTGGCGACACGACGGTTTTTAGCCGTTTTTCTTCTGTGAAATTTTCCAAAAAAATACGTGGAATGAGTTTTTTTTCCGTTAATGAAATTTTTGAAAACGATACGTTGGAGGTTTACGGTGATTTTGCCTCCTCGAAAGGGAAATTTTTAAGAATGGAATTTTTCGGCTCTGACAATTCCCAAGGTCCTTATTTTTTGAAAACGGCATCTGGAAACAATGTTATCGTCTTGATAAATTCCGAAAAAATTTATCTTGACGGAAACCTTTTGCTACGTGATGAAGATTATTTAATTGATTATAATTCAGGCACTATTGAGTTTAATGTAAAACACGTTATCACCTCTCAAAGCAGAATAACGGCGGATTTTGAATACATTGAAAGTTATTTTTCAAATCTTTTTTTGTGCGGTGGTTTGTCGATAAAACATAATAAAAATATTTTCAAAGCGGGTTATTTGTGCGAGGAAGACCTTTTGAATTTCACCGGAACGCTTTCTGAGAATTGTATTTCGGTTATGAAAAATTCTTCTTTTAACACCGGGGAAATTTATTGCGGTGATACGCTTTTTCCGTGTCCGAAACGGAAGGATTTTTTTATGTTCGGCAGCGGTATTAATTCTGTTAAAAATACTTTTATCGGAATTGAGGGCTGTTTTTCGCAAAATTGTTTCAACCGATTGGCATCTCAAGGCGGCAACAATAAGAGTTTTTCTTGTTCGGCTGATTTTAAACGCGATTTTTTTCTGAAAGATACTTTAAAGAAATTTTCGGCGGTTTTTAATTCTGAATTTATTTCAAAAGGTTTTTCTCCTGTTAGTCTTGACAAAAATGTTAATTTTGTAAATGATTGGAATATAGAAAATTACGAAAGCGGCAACGAGGAAAAAACTTTTACTGCGGGTTTAAAATATTCTGACATAGTTTTTTTTGCGGATTATAAGTTTTTGTATTGCGGAATTTTGGATTTGATGAACGGTTATGCGAATGTTTTTAAAACCGGTTATAAGAGGAAAATTTTTTCGTTTTCTTTTAATTCGGATTATTACGCAAGTTATTTTTCTGACACGCTTTTCAGACATTTGAAAAACGTTTTTTCTTCGAGTTTTAATTTCAAAAAAATTGAAACGGGCTTTGGGGTTTCGCAGTTTTCTTCCGATAAGGGCGGTGAAAATTTCAATTTTACGGATTTTTCGTGTTATGCCCTAAAGAGAAAAGATTTGTGGAATTTTAAGATTACGGCTGTCAACAGAAAAATTTTCCCCGATTTCGGTTTTGAAAACTCTTGTGGTGGATTAAGGTATTTACTTTTAGAGATTAACCGTCTGAAAAACAAGAATTTCGGTATTAAACTTACCGAGTGTTTAAAACAAAGTTCAACGTTGGAAAATCGGAAATTCAATTCTTTGACCGGCGGAGTTGAAAGTACTTTTTCGCTATTGAAAAATCAATTAAACTTCAAAATTAATTACCTTTCTTCGTGTGGTGTTACGGAAAAATTAGCGTATAAATTTATCAAAACCACGCCCGGCAACGGATATTTTACATGGATAGATTATAACGGCGATAATTTGGAGGATTTAAACGAATTTGAAAACGCATATTATAAAAGTGATGCTGATTATGTTAAATATTTTGTTCATACAGGACAGTATATCAATACGTTAGAAAATTCGTTGGAGAGTTTTTTGAAATTTTCCGGCAAGAAAACCGACCGTGGGTTTTCAAAATTTTCATCAAGACTTTCCTTGGAAATTTCTTATAATTATTCTTCTTATGAAAGTTTGAAAGGGAAAAACGCTTTTTTCTCGGGCGATTCCTTGATTGACAAATCGCAAATTCGTGATTACAAAATTAAAATTCGTACTTTTAAAACATTTTTCTTGGGCGCGGAATTAATGAAAAACGAAACCGAAAAAACAACGTTTTACGGTTTGGAGCGGGCTTTTAACGGTTTGAAATCGGTTTTCGGCGAATTTACATTGGGAAACTTTACTTTTAAACAAGATTTTATGAAAGGTATTCAGGAGAATTTTTCTGAGTTTTTTTCTGACAAAAATTATAATTTTTTTTCTTCCGGTTACAAAACGGGTTTAAAAGCGGATTTCGGGAAATTTTTGCCGGAGTTTTCCTATTCCGACAAATTAAAACACGACGAAAACTCTTTAAATCGTCTTTTTCAAAAAACTTTTATGCTTTCATTGAATTATTTAAGAAGCGAAAAATATTCGGCTATGGTTTCTACTTCGTTGGTTTTTAATAAGTTACGAAATAGCGGTGATAATCCCTCTTTGAAATACAGACTTTTGGAAGGTTTACAAGAAGGTAGAAATTTGGTTTCCTTTTGTAATTTATCATGCTTTCTAAACCGTTATTTGCTTTTAACATTGGAATACGAATTAAGAAAATCTCCTCAAAGCCGCTTTATTAATACGGGAAAACTCGAATTGAAAGTGGTATTGTAACAATTTGTTAAAAAGAGTTAAAATACTAAATTCTAAATTAAACCTTTTTCTGAAATTTTTCTCTAATACAACGGATAGGGAAAATTAGCAGTTTTTTAAGTAAAGACGAATTAGTTAGTCTTTAGGAATTGTAAAACGACTTAGTCCCGATTACGGCGTTGAGATATGAGTAAAAATGATAAAAAAGTGTGAAAAATATTTGGTTTTTAAAAAAGAATATATATATTTGCACTTTATTTATCCTTTAACAAACACTACATATACACACTCTTGATTAAGTATTTTTTTAGATTTATTTTTTTTATATTTTATTATTTTTTATTAATTCCCCTGGGTGAGGCGATGTGATATCGTCTCACTTTTTTATTGTACATTGTCGTAATAAAACCAATAATTGTTTTTTGTTCCTTTTGAGAGATATTCTTTATAGCGTTCTGTAAGATTGTTGTTGTCAGACATTCCTTTTTGAAAATCATTAGGACGGTACATCTTTAAATACAACAAAATGCCTTCGTAAACGTGTGTTCCAATCTGATTTGCCTGCTCTTGTTCCAATAGATTGCTTTGCATTATGAAATTATACAATGTATTAATATCCTTTTCCAAAAGTAAATGGCAAACGTAATAATTGAAAAGTTTGCGGTTATGTGGTTCGTTTCCGAAAAGATAATAAAACAATTCTGATTTATACGAGGGACTGAAAAAGAAATCGTATTTAATTTCAAGCGGTTTAATTTTCCAATCAGAAAGTCCTTCGTTTTTTTCGGGATTGTTGATGTATTTCAACGCCTTCAATGCCCACGCTCTATAAAAAGTGGTTGCTTGAAGTTTTTTTAAATATCTGATTGCTAAAGGTTTATCATTTTTTATGATTGCAATTTCGGCTAAACGTTTGTATTGACGTGCGCTTTTTTGAAAGGTATTGCAACTTTCCATAGCATCAATCGACAATCTTTCGGCAATGTTTACAAGTCCGAGACGGAAATAAATTTCGCAATTGACAATGCTTTTGTTTTGAGCGTTGATTTCGCTTGAGGACAATCCTTGAGGACCTATTTGTGGAAAATTAAACATTTTGGAATCCATAATGCCTTTTTCGTTCAGCGCGAGGTTGAGATAGCATAATGTTAGCGGTGATGAAAAATTTTGTTTTTCAGCCGATTTTATAATAGAATCCCATTGTTTGTATCTGACCATTTTGTCAATTTTGTAAAACAACATCGTTGCTGAATCGTATTGCATTATCATAACTATTGATAGGCAGATAGTTGTGATACCATAAACGGCATATTGGAAAATTTTTTTTATGTTTTTTATAACGACCGATAATCCGAAACACAGAAGCACCAAAAAAACTTGAGAAAACCATACTGTACATTGATTTTCCGGGTATCGGTTGAAGTCTACACCGAAGAATGTATTTGTAAGGCTGTCGTCCTGCATTATGTTTTTGACAAAAAGAACGCTGAAAGTCAATACAAGAGCATTGACGGCTAAAAAAACTCCGCTTTTTTTCAAAGAAAAACCAACAGTAACTCCTGTTATGTAAATCACTGCGCCAAAACCGCCCGTTATGAAATAAACTAACGGCGTTAAGCTTGTTAGTAGAATTATATTTTTGGAATATTTAGTAAATTTTACGGCTGTTGTGGCGAGCAAAATTGAAATTAGACCTGAAAAAAGCACGTTGAAATTTGTTGCGGCTGCTATCATGCCCGCAGCACAAACTACGCTTAAAACATCTGCAAAGCCGTTTTCTACACCGTTAGCCTTAAAAATACTTTTGGTTAAGGTTAAAAATCCTACAATTAGCAGCGTTAAAATTATTACGAGCCAATGCGTGTACATAAAAAACTGTACCAAAAAGCATCCGATATAATCGCTCAAACCGCCCGGTCTTAAACATGTATCAGAAAAAAACTCACTGTTGAGCATAAAAATTTGTAACCCTTCCTGATACGCAAACATCGGAGCATAAAAAAATAATATTGCGGCAATTACAATAACTGCCGCAATAATAGAAGATATGTTTTTCTTAAAAAACTCCATTTTAGATTATTTATCCATAGAAAAAGCAATACCTGTTTGTAAGCCGTCAATTTCAGCAAGACCTCTTAATCGTCCGATAAGCGGATAACCGGCGTTGTAAATGTCGTTGTCCATATCGGTTAACATTCTGATTCCGTGGTCGGGACGGAAAGGCATACGCAAATCTTTGCGGCCTTCTTGTTGTCTGCGGCGTTGTTCTTTTAAGAATTCCGAAACAATGCCCGGCATATTCAAACTTCCGTAAAGATGTCCTGATTCGTAGAAACTTCTTTCTGTAAGGTGTTGAGTATTACGCAGATGGATAAAATGAACCCACGGCGAAAATTCTCTTGCGATTTCTACCAAATTATTATCTGTTCTGCCCGAAAGACTTCCCGTGCAGAATGTTATGCCATTTCTAACGCTTTGATTTGAGGCTCTGAGTTTTCTTAAATCATCAGCGCAGCCGCAAATTCTCGGCATTCCGAGTACGGGATAAGGCGGGTCGTCGGGATGAATGCAAAGATTAACGTTAGCCTCCTCGCAAGTTGGAATTACGGCGTCTAAGAAATCTTTTAAGTTTTGACGGTATTGTGCCTCTGAAATATTGTCGTAATGAGAAATGTATTCCAAGAAAAGTTTTTTCGGGTCTTTGACAGTGCCGTCAATAACGCCGTTTACAAATCCTTGAGTTACGACGATAATGTTATAAACGAGTTTTTCCTGTTCTTCGATAGGCATTTTTTTGAAGATTTCTTCCGCTTGACGTAAAATTTCTGGCGGAAAATCTTTGTCGGCATCTTTGCGTTTTAGGATAAAGACATCAAAAGCTGCGAATGTCGGATAATCGAAATAAAGACCTTCGCCGCCGCCTTTGTGTTTGAATCTCAAATCAGTACGAGTCCAGTCCAAGACCGGCATAAAATTATAACAAACGGTATCAACACCACATTCTCCGAGGTTTTTTAGAGATATTTTATAGTTTTCGATGTGTTGAGCGTAGTTTTTGCCTTTGGTTTTGATGTCTTCGCTAACGGGTAATGATTCTACGACAGACCATCTTAAACCTTTTGCTTCGATTTGATTTTTGAGTTTAAGGATTTCTTCTTTTGTCCAAACAACGCCTATCGGTAAGTGGTGAAGAGCGGTTACAACGCCTTCAACGCCCATTTGGACTAACATATCGAGCGTTATTTTGTCCTGAGGACCGAACCAACGCCATGTTTTTTCTAATTTTAACATAATAATTTTTTCAGTTTAAGTTATTTTGAGCCGCAAATTTTTTGCGGCTCATGTATTTATTATACGTATTTCAAAAGGTCTTTTCCTATATCGCGTCTGAAGTACGAGTCTTGGAAAGAGATTTTTTTGATTTCGGTTAATGATTTTTCCAAAGCTGAATTTATGTCAGCACCGAGAGAAGATACTGTTAAAACTCTACCGCCGTCAGTTACGAGTTTTTCTCCTAAGAGTTTTGTTCCAGCATGAAAAACCTCTGCACCGCAAACTTTATCTAAACCGCTTATTTCCAATCCTTTTTTGTAAGCTTCGGGATAACCACCGGAGGCGAGGACAACGGTAGCTGCTGTTTTTTGGCTGATTTCGATTTTTTGACCTTTGAGATTACCTTCAGCGGCAAATTTCATCAGTTGCAAGAGGTCGGAATCTATTCTTAACATAACGGATTCTGTTTCGGGGTCGCCCATTCTTACGTTGTATTCGATAACGAAAGGTTCACCTTCAACGTTAATCAAACCGAAGAATATAAAACCTTTGTAATCAATTTTTTCTTCTAAAAGTCCGTTGATAGTCGGTTTTATGATTTTTTCTTCGATTTTTTGCATAAATTCTTGTTTAGCAAAGGGAACGGGAGAAATGCTGCCCATGCCGCCGGTGTTGAGGCCTTCATCGTTTTCTCCGATTCTTTTGTAATCTTTTGCCTCAGGCAGGATAACGTAACCTCCGTTGCCGTCAGTTAAAACAAAAACAGAGAGTTCTATTCCCGACAAAAATTCTTCTATAACGACTTCAGAAGATGATTTGCCGAATTTGCCTGAAAACATTTCTTCTAATTCTTTGCACGCAATAGAAAAATCGTTTTCGATTATAACGCCTTTTCCTGCGGCTGGTCCGTCGGCTTTTAGAACGTAAGGCGGATTGAGTGTTTTTAAGAAATCAACTGCTTGAGAATAAGTTTCTTTCTTAAAAGTTTTGTATTTAGCGGTCGGAATATTATGACGGAACATAAACTGTTTTGCAAAATCTTTGCTGCCTTCGAGTTGTGCGCCGTCTTTTTTAGGTCCTACGACGAGGGTTTTAGGGCTTTCGCTTAAAATTTTATCCGTTAAACCATCAATGAGCGGAATTTCAGGACCTACTACAACCAAATCAATTTGTTTTTCTTTGATTGTAGAAACTATTGCCTCGA
>JAEEGL010221474.1_pt1 | contig 17296 bp, 17 predicted proteins | sample 9134231 | NCBI WGS metagenome assembly JAEEGL01 (sample SAMN16246548, study PRJNA631951) | gut metagenome | biome: gut microbiome; feature: rumen; material: fiber-attached | host: Bos | place: Iran: Karaj | collected 2018-10
GGCATTAATACTGATTTCATAAAGGCAATGACGACCGCTTTAATGAAAACTTTAAGCGGCTCGGGCGTAAGAGGCATGATGATTGACTGAATGCACAATTACAATGCTGATTATTTTGCCGGACGTTTGAGTTGCACAATGCAAGGAGCTGCTGATACTACATTTTATATTATCGCACTTTATTTCGGTTCTGTGGGTATCAAAAATACCAGATATGCCGTTTCAGCTGGTCTTATAGCCGAATTTTCAGGATTAATAGGTGCAATTTTTATTGCATATATATTTTGGTAAAAGATAAAGCGGCTACGGCTCTTGATGCCAAGCCCGCGTATTACTTTGGCTTCAATTCCTACAACTCAAATTGTTTACCTTTTACGTGGGCAGTCGGTTCGGTTGGTGCGGGTTTTGCAGAACTAACCATATCAACAAACAAAAATTAATAGCGAAATCATTAGAAATAATAGTTTCACTGTTTTGTTTGTATAAAAATATTTTTGCATTTTTCTCCTAAAAAATTTATTTTTGCCGTCAAAATTAATCCGTTATGAAATACTACGATCCACGAGCCGACATATTATTCAAAAAGATTTTTGGTAGGAACGAAGACCTTACAATCAGTTTCCTAAATGCGATGTTGCCTTTGGAAGGTGATGGAGTAATAAAAACGATAACATATCTTCAACCGGAAATGTTACCTGTAATTCCCGACCTCAAAGACAGCATTGTAGATGTTTTGTGCGTGGATATTAGTGGACGTACTTTTGTTGTTGAAATGCAGATGTTTTGGACATCGTATTTTAAACAACGCATACTTTTCAACGCGGCGAAAATGTACGTTACGCAAATTGACCGCGGCGAAAATTATGATGCGTTAATGCCCGTTTATGGTCTTAATCTTGTGAATGATATTTTTGACACCACAAGCAAAGATTATTATCATCGCTATACGATGTGCGAACCGTCTAATCCGGATAAAACAATTGATGGCATTGAATTGTTTTTCTTCGAGTTACCCAAATTTCAACCGAAAACATTTTCGCAAAAGAAAATGCAAGTTTTGTGGCTTAAATTTTTGACGGAAATCAACGAGAAAACTATTAACGTAGACCCCGAACTTTTAGAAAGTCCCGAAATAGTAAAGGCGTTAGATATTTGTACATATTTAACCCAAGAAGAAATATTGGGTTACGACCGTTATTGGGATGCTATCAGCACTGCAAAAACTCTTGCTTCTGGTAAGTATAAAGACGGTTTGGATGCCGGACTAAAAAAAGGCCGCGCAGAAGGTGAAAAAATCGGCATAGAAAAAGGTCGTGAAGAAGGCGAAAAACTCGGCATTGAAAAAGGTCGTGCGGATGCAATGCGAGACATTGCCCGTGTGATGAAAAAGCACGGCGATGATATTGATTATATTGCTATGGTTACAGGACTGTTCCAAGAAGAAATCAAAAGTTTGTAAATCCTTGAAAATAAAATTGTGGTACAAAAACTTTTAATATTAGTTGTGTTGTTATTTGCCGTTTTAAATTCTTCGGCGCAGTCTGCACCTGTTCATCTTTTTTCCGTTTCTAAGACAAAAAAAGTTGTATTCAGCCCCGGCAACTTACAGTACAATACAAAGACTCAAAAGTTTCAGTTTGCTGCCAGCCAGGCAGAGTGTCTTGGTACAAGTCCGTCAACAATAAAAGATCTTTTTGGTTGGGGAATGTGGCTTGACGAAATCACCGATGAGTCAAAAATAACCAACATCGCAAAGGACAACAGCCAATATACCCCTGAACTGAACGCTAATAACGAGTTTAAAAACAATAAAACCACCGTTAATGGAACAGAATGGTTCACACTCAGCAATGACGAATGGAATTATTTGTTGAAAAATCGTGCAAATGCTTCTGAAAAATACGGCGTAGCAATGGTAGACGGTGTTAACGGCTTTATTTTCTTGCCTGACGATTTTTTGTTACCTGACTCTCTTACGTTTAAAAGCGGTATCGCAGATGATTACGGCGCAAAATATTATCAAGATGTAAACAATTACATAGCCGCCGACTGGACAATATTAGAGAATAACGGAGCGGTGTTTCTGCCTGCCTGGGGGTGCCGTGTCGGTACGTACGTAAACGGTCTTGCCTATTATGGATACTATTGGTCGTCTACGGCTCGCGGTCTTATGTATGCGTTCGACCTTGATTTCTACTTGGGTTTTATAGGTTGCTATTACCGCGACCGTTATTGGGGAAACTCAGTTCGGTTGGTGCGGGTTGTGCAGAACTGATGACTAATAAAACAAACGACTATCGAAATACTATTTTCGGTAGTCGTTTTTTGTTTGAGGATTTGTCAAAAATAAATTATCTTTGCTGCAAACATTTTAAATTCATAGAAAAAATATCCAAAATATACTGATTTTGGTTTTAAAAGAAAACTTTTTGGGACAGAATTAAATGAAGACTTGTTGATGTGTAGAAACAGAGGATGAAATTGCCGAAAATTCGGGCTTAACCAAAGATGAAATATCAAGCCTTTAACGAAAAAATCTTAATAAAAAATTTTTATTGCAAATTTAGTAAAATGAATTAGTTTTCATATATTTGTGCGTTTTAAAAAAGTAAAAAAGACAATCATGGAAGATAGCAAAAATTTCATTGAACAATTAGTTGAAAAAAATCTTGAAGAAGGTAAAAACGGTAAACGTGTTCAAACCCGTTTCCCTCCTGAGCCTAACGGATACTTGCATATAGGACACGCGAAAGCCATTGCATTGGATTTTGGAATCGCTAAAAAGTATAACGGCGTTTGTAATCTCCGTTTTGACGACACAAATCCTGTCAAAGAGGACACTGAATATATGGAAACCATAAAACGCGACATCGAATGGCTCGGTTTTAAATGGGGAAATATTTATTATGCTTCGGATTATTTTCAGCAACTTTGGGATTTTGCTGTTGAACTTATAAAACGCGGTAAGGCTTACGTTGATGAGCAGTCGTCAGAGCAAATAGCTGAACAGAAAGGCTCTCCGACTCAGCCCGGAAAAGAAAGTCCGTTCAGAAACCGTCCCGTAGAGGAGTCTTTAGCATTGTTTGAAAAGATGAACTCCGGTACGGTAACGCCCGGAACTATGGTTTTGCGTGCTAAAATTGACATGGCAAATCCTAATATGCACTTCCGTGACCCTATAATTTATAGAGTTTTGAACATTCCGCATCTCAGAACCGGCAACAAATGGAACGCATATCCGATGTACGATTTTGCGCACGGACAGAGCGACTATTTTGAAGGCGTAACACATTCGCTTTGTACGTTGGAGTTTGTGGTTCATCGTCCGCTTTACGACTTGTTTATCGACTGGTTGAAAGAGGTTAGGGGCGAGGCTGACAATTTGGACGATAACCGTCCGAGACAGACTGAGTTCAATAAGCTCAATTTAAGTTATACTTTAATGAGTAAGCGTAACCTTTTGATTTTGGTTAAAGAGGGTTTGGTTAGCGGTTGGGACGACCCGCGTATGCCCACGATTTGCGGTTTCCGCCGTAGAGGTTATAGTCCTGAATCAATTTTGAAATTCATTGACAGAATCGGTTATACGACATACGATGCGTTAAACGAGTTTGAACTTATGGAAAGTTCAGTTCGTGAAGACCTTAACACCCGTGCAACTCGTGTTTCTTGTGTGCTTGATCCGATAAAACTTGTTATCACTAATTATCCTGAGGGACAAGTTGAGGAAATGACTGCAATTGACAATCCTGAGGATGAAAATAGCGGCAAACATACAATAGAGTTTAGCCGTGAAATTTGGATTGAAAGAGACGATTTTATGGAAGATGCGCCTAAAAAATTCTTCCGTCTTGGTCCGGGCAAAGAAGTTCGTTTGAAAAACGCATATATTATAAAGTGTCCTGAGGAGAATTTCTGCAAGAAAGACGCTGAGGGCAATATTATAGAAGTTTATGCTGAATACGACCCCGATAGTCGCAGTGGTTCGGCTGGTGCTGACCGTAAAATCAAAGGTAAGACTCTTCATTGGGTAAGTTGTGCTCACGCTTTGAAAGCTGAAGTTCGTCTTTACGACCGCTTGTGGAAGGTTGAAAATCCCCGTGACGAAATGGCAAGGATTCAGAAGGAGCAGGGCTGTGAGCCGTTGGAAGCAATGAAACAGATGATAAATTCTGATTCTTTGAAAGTGTTAAAGAATTGTTACATAGAAAAATACGCTGCCTTGCTTAAACCTTTGAGTTATTTGCAGTTTATCAGAATGGGTTATTTTAACGTAGACCCTGATAGCACGAAAGAAAATCTTATTTTCAATCGTACAGTAACTCTCAAAGACACATGGGCAAAAGAGTCGGCAAAGTAGTTTTTTTTAGTTGAAAGTAATATACACCTGCAAGAATTTTTTAATAATTTTTGCAGGTTTTTTTATTCAAAGCAAATGGGATTATTGATAAAACAGATAGTTAGAATTGGAAAAAACAATAAGGATAGTTTTTTTTCTCTTCATATATTTTTTAACTTTGCGACCTCAAAAATTAAATTATATTTGAATATGAAAAAAGCGTTATTATTATTTGCAATTCTATTTGGAATTTCATTTTTAGGTTTTGCACAGGAGAATTTTAGCATTCGGGCGGGATACAAAACCAGTATAGGAAGTTTTAGAGGATCTATTCATTTTATGAATGGAATAAATTTAGGATTAAATAGAGATTTTAATCTTCTTGAAAATATTAGATTTCGTCCTGGTGTGTATTATTATTTTCAATGGCGAGTTGATGATAAAATAGGTTCGGATTTAGTTGAAGCATATAAATCATCTTACCCCGATTTTGATGTAAAATCAACGAGCCGTTATCGTTATTGTAATAACTTTTTGGAAATTCCGCTTATGTTGGCTTTCCAAAAAAATGGCTTTGATTTTGAAATCGGTCCCTATTTTTCATTTCTTTTGGCCTCAAGAACTTCATTTGCCGGTAATAAAGTCGATTTAGGTTACGATTATAAAAAATTTGATATTGGAGTTAAAATCGGTTTCGGATATAAATTCTTTGATAAATACTATCTTGGAATTGGTTACGAACATGGTATTAAGGATAAATCAAAGCATAATTATGGTAGTCTTGATAAGACTTATACTGACAATGTTTCCGTTAATTTAGGATATAGATTTTAAAAAAAACAAAAAAAAACTGCCGTTAGGCAGTTTTTTTTAGAGTTAAAACTTTTGAATATGATTTAATCGGCAATGCCGTTATTATCTCGTTTAATTTGCTGACAAACATCTGATACGGTTTGAAATTTCCGACTACGTATTGCGCTTCTATAAAGTTTAAAAGTGCATTGTAAATTTTGAAAACTCCTATTCTTGAAGTCATGATTCTTGCTTTTCGTTTCAGCCTATAAGCGTTTCGTTTTATAACCGCATCATCAAAAGCCTCTAAGGATTCTTTTATTAATTGATACTCGGCTTGAGCATTGATAATCAATAATTTGTCAGGATTCATATCCTCAATGAAATCAACTAAAGAATGAAGCTTTGAAAACTTAACTCTGTACGAATCTTTTAGCGAGAAGGAGTTTTCGTTGATAGCCTCAATGACTTGTTTGGCGGTTTCGTTTTTTTCCGTACCAACAGAATTTACGCTTTCTGATACAATCTCGCGGAAAATTACGTAATTTCTTAGTGCTAAATTGGCACATTTCTGAACTTCCGCAGTGTAAGAGACCGTCGATTCCAAGCAAAAAGCCAACTGAAAATTATTGACCGCTTTTTTGAAGTTAAACACTAAATTTTGCATAAACGATTCAGAATCGAGTATTTGCATAGCATCGATTACTTGCTGTAGGAATTCTACTACTGCTGCATTACTTAAATGCGCAAGTTTTTTTCTAATAATGACTCTCATTTTCTTAAATTTTTAAAATTGTTGGAGGTCTTTGCCTCGGTTTTTCTTAAAATAAAGTGTCGCAAATGTAAAATGAAAAATTATATCTTCCAAATTTTTTAACAAGTTTTTTTGATTTTTTTACAACTTTTTTTCACTTAAAGTAATGCTTTAATTTTTAAATTATGTTTAGACGGTACTTTTTGTGTATTTTACATTGTTTTTTTACAAAAAAATATTGCAATAAAAAAGCCGTTCCCGAGAAGGAAACGGCTTTTTTTTATTAAGAAAAATGTTTTTCAAAAATAATTACAAGTTCTGAGCTAAACGTATACCGATCATACCGTATTCTTTGTTTTGAGAAAAAGAATGACGTGAGGTCATACGCATATCGTCAGCGTTAGAAGTCCAACCGCCACCTCTGAATACTCTGTCAGTACCTTTTTCAGGACCTCTCGGGTTAGATTCGGGAGAATTTTTGTAATAGTTTTTGTCGTAGCGGTCATAACACCATTCCCAAGCGTTTCCTGACATATCATAAAGACCTAACTGATTTGGCTGTTTTGTAGCCACTTCATGCGGAGTGCCTTTAGAATTGTCTTTGAACCATGCTACTTCCTCAGGTTTGTTGCTGCCTGCGTAAGAGAATGTTTCAGCATTAGCACCGCCTCTTGCTGCATATTCCCATTCAGCCTCGGTAGGAAGTCTGTAACCTTTGGAATTTTCGTTGATAGTTACCGAAAAAGATGTACTATCACGTTTGATTTCGTAATACCTGTCCAAATGTTCTGTTTTAGAGAGCCAGTTGCAGAACATGATTGCAGCCTCCCAGCTAACATTGTAAACGGGTAATTTTCCACGACCTTTGTTACCGTCGTTAGGTTTTGCATAACCTGTTGCATCGCAAAAACGGTCAAAAAGTTCAAATGTAACTTCCGTTTTGCTCATTTTGAAACTTGCAATATCAACTTTGTGCTCCGGAGCCTCGTCAGAAGCACCGTAAGTATTGAAAGTATAATCGTTGCCCATCCAAAAAGAACCGCCGTTTATTGATACCATCTCCGGCTTTTCCTGCGCAAAGCCCTGAAAAGCAAACAAGGATATAAGACCTGTCAATAATAAATTTTTAATCATCTTTATTTTCGTTTTTATGGTTTATACTCTTTTTTTATATATTAGTTGAAAAAAAATTATCCCGCTGAATTAAAAAATTTAACCGCTCCTTTATTATAACGTAAATTTTTTAATTTAATTGATGGCGAAGTTAATAATTTTTCATTATTTTTCACAGTATTTTTATTATTAACTTTTTCAATTGTTTCATCCTCTGACATTACTACTTCCGGCCATTGCCTTGTAAAATTGTCATCTTCAAGGGTTTTGGCTGTTGAATCAACACACAACACACCTGAAAGTTGGTTGTCCAAAACCTCGCAATCGGTATACGGGTCAATGTTTCCTGAGGCGTACCATGTCAAAAGGTTGAAATCTTCCGCAGGGATTCCCTCGTCCGCAAAAATAAGAATTTTTGTCGGAATTTTATAATTTTTAACTAAATCTTCCGATATTTTTTTTACCGGAGATAACTTTTTATTTTTCAGTAATATAAACACAATTGGAATATCCGACCCTAACGCATTATAGTTAATTTTTGTTATTGAAGGATATTTTTGCATTATGGTATTTTCGAGTTCTTTCCCAAAAACGTATTTTTGAGCCTTGGTATTTTTCTTCTTTGTAAAATCCAAACAGATTTTTCCGCCTGAAGCAAATTTTCTTCCGGCATGGTCTAAAACGTCCGAAACGCCGTTTTTTTCGATGTAAACATCCTCTAACGGCGAAAAATTTTTCATTGCATCCCTCAAAAAATTCTCATAATCCGTCAAATCTTCTTCTCCGTCATAAACGGCTAAGATTTTGTTGAACATCATTTGACCTGCACCCCATAGCGAATTTTTAACTTTCATCGCATTACCATCGTAAAGATTTTTTATTTTTACTAATGCGATATTGTGTTCTACACCTGCGGCGGGCATGTGTAGTTCTTTCATTTCCGGCACGAAAGCCATTTTTATCGGGAAACTGAAAATTTTTTCTGTTGCTTTGCCTATATATGCGTCCTCCATCGGTGGCACTCCGACTATTGTTGCGGGATAAACTGCATTTTTTTTGTGTGTTATTGCCGTTATGTGGAATTTCGGATAATAATCCGCTAACGAATAAAATCCCGTATGATCGCCGAACGGACCTTCCAAAACCAAATCTTCATTCGGGTCTACATAACCTTCAATAACGAAATCAGCATCTTCGGGAACTTCTATTTCTGGCTGTGTCAAGCACTTAACAAGTTTTACGGATTTTTTTCTCAAAAATCCTGCCAACAAGTATTCGTCTATTCCCTCAGGCAGAGGGGCGGTTGCGGAGTATGTGTAAACGGGGTCGCCGCCCAAAACAACGGCAACGGGCATTTTTTTGTTCAACTCCTTATATTTATTAAAGTGTGCTGCGCCGGTTTTGTGTTTGTGCCAATGCAGAGCCGTTAAATTCTTATCCAAAAGCTGAACCCTGTACATTCCGACATTTCGGATTTTGGTTTCAGGGTCAATGGTATTTACCATGGGCAGAGTTATAAATCTTCCGCCATCGTAGGGCCAGCATTTTAGAACGGGAAGCTCAAAAATATTTATATCACTTTCTATAACTTCTTGACATGCACCTTTTCCGCTTTTGTGTTTTGGAAAAAAGCTTGAAATATCTTTTAGCAGCGGTAACGTTTTTAGTTTTTTCGCAAACGTATCTTTTGGGGCGGTAAGTGATGAAAAGAAATATTGAATTTCGTCTGATTTTTCGCTTAAATCCTTACAATTCAATGCAAGCGAAATCCTTTTGTCGCTACCTAAGTAATTGATTAAGACGGGATAAGGCGTCCCTGTATTTTTAAACAAAACAGCCTTTCCGCCGCCTGAGAGTTTCATCTGACGGTCGGCAAACTCGCATATTTCAAGTTCGGGGCTGAAAAATTCGTCGATTTCCAACAGTTCGTTTTCCTTTTTCAGCAACTCGATAAAGGACTGTAACGTATTCATAACCTTATTTCTGAAAAAAAAAGTGCAAAGCGTTATGTAGTAATGTTTACTTTACCTTAAAATCTACAATACTAACACCCACCTTACACAGCATATCTCAGTAGTAATAAAACCGTAAAAGAAGAATAGGAAAAAAAATTTTTTTAAATATCTTCGTCTTCCGATTCTATTTCAATTAAGTTGATAGGCATATCCACCAAATCGCGGATTACCTCGCCGTATTCCAAAATGTCATCGTCCGGCCAATACCAATTTATTGTTGTTGTAGGGTCTGCATCGTAAAGTAATTTCAATTGTTTCGTAATGGTTATCAGCCATTTAGAACTGCTTGTGTTGAAATAATCATATCTGAAATTAACTACAGTCCCCTTGTGCGGAGCTTTGGCATATTCTATAATCCAATTTACCAAAGGCAAATAAAAAGCTTCTGAATCCTCCATAAGCGATTTTCCTTCAAAAAGCAAAACACCGTTGTCAGGATCAAAATCGATTCTTGGAGCATTCTGTAATGGGTCTATTTGTATACGTTCCATATTGAAATTTTTCCTAATATTATTTGCTGTAAAATTAGTACATAATTTTTTAACTACAAAAACATTTTCAAAAAAAATTAAATGTTTTTTTTTGAAACACCCAAAAATGCAGCAATATTTATGCCGAATGTTAAGATTTGTGAATAAAAAAATATTACTTGCGTTATACTTAAAAAGTGAGATTTTTTTTCTAATTTTGCTGTGAAAAAAATTGATAAAAAGATGTTAGATTTCGCCAATGTATGCCTCAACAGCGTGATACTCCACAAGTTAGGCAACAAATCTCGAGAAGAAGAATTGATATTGTCCGACAAAGAACTTTCAGTGAGCGATTCTATAAAAGAATTATTGATGCAGTTTTTTTTAGGACATTTTGCAGAGGAGAATTATTATAATTTCCGCTCTGAAAACGGACCTCAGGAAAATCCTGTTTATCAGTATGTTAATGGTATTTTTCAATCACCGGAAAACTTTGTTGAATTTAGTAAGCAAATTGCGGAAAAACTTTATGAGGCAGGCACTCACCCAAAAATAAAAGAGGGTGATTTGTATGTCGCATATTTTTCTAATTTGGTGGTAGACGGTGAGTTAGTGGATGCCGTAGGTATTTTTAAATCCGAAACCAAACAGGATTTCTTGCAGATAAAAACCTCGGATTCGGGGCTTGACATTGTAATTGAAGAGGGCATTAACCTTAATAAAATTGACAAAGCGTGCCTTATTTATAATACGGAGGCGGATTTCGGTTACAAACTCAACATTATAGATTGTACCAACAAACAGGAAGCGCAATATTGGCGTAATGATTTTCTTGACATTGAGCAACGCAAAGACGACTTTTATCAAACGCAAAAGTATATGGAACTTTGCAAAGATTTTGTTGAGGAGGTCTTCAACGAAGAGCACGAGGTAGAAAAACCGCAACAAATTGCAATGCTCAATAAATCAAAGAATTACTTCAAGGAAAATGAAAATTTCTCTAAGGAGGATTTTGAGGAAAATGTTCTTCAGCAGCCCGAAGTTATTGAAGCTTTCAACGAATACAAGCAGCAATATGAGGAAGAAAACAATGTTAAACTTGAGGATAATTTCGGAGTTTCGGAAAATGCTGCCAAAAAACAGCAGTCCAAAATGAAAAGCGTTCTCAAACTTGACAAAAATTTTCATATTTATATTCACGGCGACGAGTCAAAAGTTTCAAAAGGCGTTGACCCTGAAACGGGAATGAAATATTATCAGTTTTTTTACGAAAAAGAGGAATAATCATGAATTATTATATTTCGATAGAGACTTCAACGGATATTTGTTCTGTTGCGTTATCGGCTGACAATCAGGTGATTGATTGCAAAGAAAATAAAGATCGCAATCATGCTTCTTCGGTAGCGGTTTTTGTGGACGAATTATTAAAAGAAAACAATTTAACGGCAAAACAACTTTCAGCTGTTGCTACATCTTTGGGACCCGGCTCTTATACGGGTTTGAGAATTGGAACTTCAACTGCGAAAGGAATTGCCTATTCTGCTGATATTAAATTGCTTGCCGTTGATACGTTACAAGCAATGGCATTGAAAGCCGCCGAAAATTTCAAAAACGAAAAAGCTGTTATCGTTTCTTGCATTGATGCTGGCAGAAATGAGGTTTATTCTGAAATTTTTGACGTTAATAATGCCGTTTTACGCCCTTGTATGGCGGAATTAATAGAAAAAAATTCATTTCAAGAATATTTTAACAACGATTATAGAGTAGTGTTCTTAGGCAACGCTTCTGAAAAAATCAGTAAAATTATTGAAAACGAAAATGCTGTTTTCCTTTCGGATGTTTTGCCCTCGGCGCGTTACATGGCTGAATTAACAAATAAAGCCTTTTTGGAGAAAAAATTTGCCGACGTTGCTTATTTTGAACCTTTCTATTTAAAGGATTTTATTGCAACGGTCAGCAAAAAGAACGTTTTAAAATAAAATTTTTGTTATGAAAAAAATTGTTGTATTACTTTTTTGTTTGATTTCAGGAGTTGTTTTGAGGGCGCAAAATCCTGTTATCTCGGAAAACGAGCTGCTTGAATATGAGATTTATTACGCTTTTGTAACGGGTGCGAAGATGACACTTGAGACCGAAACCGTTACTGAAAACGGAAAAAAACTTTATCATTTGGTAGCAAAAGGCAATACGATAGGTTTTGTGGATAAAATTTATCATATCATGGAGGATTACGAGTCGTGGGCAGACCCTCAAACGCTTTTGCCTGATCACGCCTTGAAAAACGTCCGTGAAAGTGAACAATACAAACGTTACATCACCTACAAGTTCGATCATCAAAATAATAAGGTAACAAGCTCTAATTCTGGTGTTTCTGACATAAAAAAAGAATGTTACGACATTGTTGCGGCTTGTTATAAAATCAGAATGTTGGATTTGTCAGGGTTGAAATCGGGTGATGAAATCTCTCTTAATACTTTTTTCGGAGAGGAAAACTGGCCGTTGAAACTTCGATATATTAAAACCGAAAACGTAAAAATTTCAAAATACGGAAAAATTTCTTGTTATAAATTTATTCCGATTGTTGAGGTTTCGGGCGTTTTTACGGCTCAAGATGCCTTGAGTATTTGGATTTCGGCGGATCAAAACAAAATTCCTATCCGTGCGCAAATGTCGCTTATGGTCGGCAGTGCAAAAGTGGATTTAATAAAATATAAAAACGTAAAATTCCCTTTGAATTTTAAATAGAAAAAAAATAATTAACAAAATCAAATAATTATGGAAGTACAAATTGACCACAAATATTCTGAGTCAGAGGCACTTGAGAAGATGAAAAGTTTTTTGACCAAACTCAAAACCGAACATCAGGACAAAGTAGGCGGTATTCAGGAGAATTGGCAGGGAAACGAAGGTGATTATTCCTGCACTTTCAACGGAATGAAACTTTCCGGACATATTAAAGTCGAAAACGGAAAAGTTATTGTTAATGGAAAAGTTCCGTTTTTGTTGAAACCTTTTGAATCTCTGATAGAGTCTACAATTAAAAATGAAGCAAGTAAAGTGCTGAAATAATTGAATTTAGGGACGGAAAATTTTTTCGTCCCTATTTTTTAAAAGAATTCTTTTTTCCCTTCTATTTATAAAAATTAGTTTAAAATTTTCCTAAACGGGAAGTGTTTTTTGGATAATAGGTAAAAGTCTGAGTATTTTTGCGGCATGAAAAACATTGTTCCCATATTAAGCATTACGGGCTCGGATTCAACCGGCGGCTCAGGTATTCAGGCTGACGTGAAAACTATTTTTTCGCTCGGCGGATATGCCGTTACCGCTCTGACTACTATCACCGCCCAAAATTCAAAACATATTCTTTCTTTTGAGAATATTTCGGCGGATTTGGTAGTTTCACAAGTTAAAGCGGTACTTGAAGAAATCAGACCTAAAGCTGTAAAAATTGGTCTTGTACGCGATTATAAAACTGTTAAAGCACTTTCTAATGAAATCATCGGATTAAGACATATTGTAGTTGATGCCGGATTTTTTAATTCACGAGGCGAAAGGCTTATTGGTCAGGAAGTTATCAATGCTTTTAAGGAATATATTTTTCATAATACGGAAATTTTGATTATAAAAATCAAAGATGCTGAAATTTTGACGGGCGGAAATATTATCTCCGTTCAGGATATGCAGTCTGCGGCTCTGAAAATTCTTGAAATGGGAGTCGGTGCAGTGCTTTTGCAAGGCGGACATTCTGCTGAGGGTATCGTAACGGATATTTTTATCAGCAATGACGAAAAAAAATCACCGCTGTTTTTCACCTCGCCTGATACGGCAGGTTGGAATTTTCACGGTGTTGCAGGCAATCTTTCATCGGCAACGGCTACGTTTTTAGCAAAAGGCGAAACCTTAAAAAATGCCGTTGTTAAAGCCCATGAATATATCCGCAGTCTTATAGTTTATTCAGTGGCGTTGGACTCTGCTAATATTATCCGACACATTCATGATCATAATGTCAGCAGTCGTCATGTGGAAATTTACAACAAATTGATGTCCCTTGTCGCAGAATATTATATGAAAGCCAAGGACGTAAATTTTTACGCTGAAAAACTCAATATCACCCCGAGATATTTATCTCAGATAACGCAAAAAATCGTTGATAAATCACCTAAAAAACTTATCGGCGATTATATGATGAAAGAAATAGAGGATACGCTGCTGTCTACCTCATTGACGGTTCAAGAGGCGGCCTATAAATTCGGATTTTCCTCGCAGGCAGCTTTTTGCAAGTTTTTTAAGGCGCAAAAAGGTATTTCTCCGAAAGAATTTAGAACGTTAAAAAAAATATAACAAAATGGAAGACAGATTTACTTTGAACAAAAATCTCGCTCAAATGTTGAAGGGCGGTGTTATTATGGACGTTACGACTCCCGAACAAGCTAAAATTGCAGAACAAGCGGGAGCCTGTGCAGTTATGGCTTTGGAAAAAATTCCTGCTGATATCAGAGGTGCGGGTGGCGTTGCGAGAATGAGCGACCCGAAAATGATTAAATCAATTCAGAATGCGGTTTCTATTCCCGTAATGGCAAAATGTAGAATCGGGCATTTTGTTGAGGCTCAGATACTTGAAGCTATCGAAATTGACTATATAGACGAGTCGGAGGTTTTAACCCCGGCTGACGATATTTATCATATTGACAAACGCAAATTCAAAGTGCCTTTTGTTTGTGGTGCAAAAGATTTGGGAGAGGCGTTAAGAAGAATTAACGAGGGAGCCTCGATGATTCGTACAAAAGGCGAACCCGGAACGGGCGATATTATTCAGGCTGTAAGACATATGAGGTTGATTCAGAGTGAAATGCGCCGTATTACGAGCCTTTCTGAAGATGAACTTTATGAGGCAGCAAAAGCATTGAAAGTACCTTTTGATTTAATAAATTTTGTACATCAAAACGGTAAACTTCCGGTTGTAAACTTTGCAGCGGGCGGCGTTGCAACACCTGCTGATGCAGCTTTGATGATGCAACTCGGTGCGGAAGGCGTTTTTGTAGGTTCAGGTATTTTCAAATCTGGCAACCCCGAAAAACGCGCACAGGCTATCGTTAAAGCCGTTACGAATTATGACAATCCTAAAATTATAGCAGAATTGTCAGAGGATTTAGGCGGTGCAATGGTTGGTATCAACGAAGAAGAAATTAAACTTTTAATGGCTGAACGAGGAAAATGAAAATTGCAATTCTTGCGCTTCAGGGAGCATTTGAGGAACACCGTCAAATGCTCCTTAAACTTGGCGTTGAAAGTTTTTTAATTCGTAATCTATCTGATTATCAACAACCTAAAGACGGTTTGATAATCCCTGGCGGTGAAAGCACAACTATTTTGAAACTTCTGAAAGATCTTTCGATTTATGATTTTTTGAAAAAAGATATTGAAAACGGTTTACCTGTTTTCGGAACGTGCGCAGGGCTTATAATGTTGGATTCCAATCATTTAGATACGATGGATATTGTTGTTAAGCGTAATGCTTACGGTCGTCAGCTCGGCAGTTTCTATTGTGAGGGCGAATTTTCAGGCATTGACACAAAAATTCCCATGACATTTATTCGTGCGCCGTATATTGTCAGCGTAGGGCAAAATGTCAAAGTCTTATCTGTTGTGGACGGAAAAATTGTTGCTGCCTTGCAGAACAAACAATTAGTTACTGCTTTTCATCCAGAACTCAACGAAGATACGAGGGTTCATGAATATTTTTTATCTATCGTGTCAGCGTAAAAATTCCATACGGGCTACTTTGCTTTGTATCGACATCGTTTAGAAACCATTTGTCCTCTGATTGCAAAGAGCCTGTTATTTTACGGTAAAAACGTATTTTATCTTCTTTACCGTCTTTCCAACGGATTGTAAACGTATCGTCGTAATCTTTGTAACCGTTTAATTTACCGAAGTAAACACAATATTTATTGTTGTCATTGTCTTTGATTAACAATAAGTTATAACCTTTTTCATCGGAGATGTTACGTTCTACGTTGTATTTTTTCCCTTCGTATTCAAAAGAAAAATCATTGCCGATATAATAACTTGAATCGTAATTGAGTAAATCTACGGCATTTTCGTCTTGAATGTAGATTAACAATTCAATGGGATACCAATTGTCAAATTGTGCATTTCCTTCTTCGGAAGAATCACAAGCAAAAAAAGTTGTTGCCAATATAATTGACAACAACAAAGTCATACTTCTTTTCATATAATAATAAGATTCATTTACATTATATATAACACACAAAACGCACCAAACCCTAATAAAAAAACTAAATTTTTTTGTATTTTTTGCTTTGCTAATTTTTTTTGTGCGTATTAATAAAGTTGTTACTTTTGTAAATGCAAAGCAAATCAAGGAAATAATACCATGAAAAAAATTTTATTATCATTATTTTTTAGCGGAATTTTCAGTTTTGGGTTTTCGCAGCAAAACTCTGTAAATCCCAACGGTTATAATAAATTTTATTATCCTGACGGCAGTCTATCGAGCGAGGGTACGTTAAGGGACGGCAAACCTGACGGCTTTTGGAAAACATATTATCCTGACGGCGTATTGAAATCGGCCGGAAGACGTACAAATTTTCTTTTGGATAGTCTTTGGCTTTTTTTTGATCAGAGCGGGGATACTCTTAGGGCGATAAATTATAATTACGGCAAACGTAACGGTTATACAATCGAATATACGGTTTTTCAAGATTCTTTGAAACATAATGTTATTAAGTCAAAGGAATTGTACCGTGATGATAAGAAACAAGGTTTTGCTTTTTATTACGACAAAGGCGTTCTCAAGGAAGAAATTCCCTTCAAAGACGACCGCAAACACGGCGAGGGCTGGCAATACAACAAAGATGGTCAAATCGTGGCAATTTTAACCTATAAATACGGAAGTCTTATAGATAAAAATATTATCAACCGTGTGGACGAAAAAGGTATGAAACAGGGTGTTTTCAAAACTTTTTATCCTGACAAAAAACTCAAAACCGAATGTTATTACAAAGATGATAAATTGAACGGTTATTTCAGAGAATTTGACCAAAAGGGAAAAGAAATTTCCATAACCCGTTACATTAACGGCGAAAAACAAGAGGAAAACAAAAATTCTTTGGCTCAGACAAAAGATGCGGTGAAGGTTAAAAATGAGTTTTTTCCTGACGGAACATTAAAAAAATCAGGTGGTTACAAAGATTCATTACCAGTCGGCGTTCATAGAACTTACAACGAGAAAGGCAAAATAAAATCATCTGAAACTTATAACGACGACGGCAAAAAGATTGCTGACGGTATCGTAGACGGAAAAGGCAGGGAGCAAGGCAAATGGACGTTATATGATACGTTAGGAATCATCAGCGGCAAGGGTTCGTACAAAAACGGTAAACGCGAAGGCGAATGGTTGTTTTATTTCAGCGGCGGACAAATCGAACAAAAAGGCGTTTACAAGGACGGTAAACCCGAAGGTAAATGGCTTTGGTATTATCCTGATGGAAAACTTCGCCGTGAAGAGAATTTTTTGAAAGGCAAAGAAGAGGGTGATTATTACGAACTGTCATCTCTTGGCGATACTTTGCAAAAAGGTGAATTTGTTGAAGGTTATAAACACGGTATATGGACAACAAACAGCGGTGATGCCCTTGTTATAGAAAACTTTTCGGACGGAGAATTTCACGGTGATTATGCGGTTTATTATCTGCCTTCCAAAAAATTGAAAGTTGAGGCAAAATATCTTCAAGGTAATTTGCACGGGACTTACAAGGAGTTTTACGAAAGCGGCAAAATAAGAGTTTCA
>JAEEGL010261730.1_pt1 | contig 17295 bp, 12 predicted proteins | sample 9134231 | NCBI WGS metagenome assembly JAEEGL01 (sample SAMN16246548, study PRJNA631951) | gut metagenome | biome: gut microbiome; feature: rumen; material: fiber-attached | host: Bos | place: Iran: Karaj | collected 2018-10
CCGACCACGGCCCTCGACGTGACCATCCAGGCGCAGGTCCTGGAGCTGATGAAGGATCTGAAGGCGAAGTACGGCACCGCCGTCGTCCTGATCACGCACGACTTCGGCGTCGTCTCCGAGCTGTGCAACCGCTGCGCCGTCATGTACGGCGGCGAGATCGTCGAGTGCGGAACGCTCCATGACATCTTCAAGGACCCGAAGCACCCGTACACCCGCGGCCTCTTCGATTCGCTGCCGAAGCTGGACGACACCGCCCGGCTGAAGCCGATCAAGGGCATGATGCCGGACCCGACCAGACTGCCCCAGCACTGCACCTTTGCCGACAGATGCGTGAAGTGCACCGAGATCTGCCGGCAGAAGGATCCGGAGCAGACCTGGCTGAGCGAGGAGCACATGGTCAAGTGCTTCCATTACATGGACGGCGACACCGTACAGACCGAAGGGGGGAACTGACATGGCGCTGGTAGAAGTAAAGCAGCTTTCGAAGTATTTCCCGACGGAGATCGGTATGCTGCATGCGGTTGACGAGGTCGATTTCCAGATCGAGGAGGGCAGGACGCTCGGCGTGGTCGGCGAATCCGGCTGCGGCAAGTCCACGCTCGGCAGAGTCGTGCTGAGAATGACGGAGCCCACCGGCGGACAGATCTTTTTCAACGGCCAGGAGATCACCAACCTCGGACGGCAGCAGATCCACAAGATGCGCACGAAGATGCAGATGATCTTTCAGGATCCCTTCTCCTCCATCGACCCCCGCATGACCATCACGCAGACCATCGAGGAGCCCCTGATCATCCACAAGCTCTGCAAGAGCAAGAAGGAGCGGGAGGAAAAGGTCCGGACACTGATGGATCTCGTCGGTATCGCGCCGCGCTATGTCAACGCCTATCCGCACGAGCTTGACGGCGGACGCCGTCAGCGTGTCGGCATCGCCCGTGCGCTCGCGGTCGATCCCATGTTCATCGTCTGCGACGAACCGGTATCCGCGCTGGACGTTTCGATCCAGGCGCAGATCCTGAACCTGCTGCAGGATATCCAGCGGGAGCGCAAGCTGACCTACATGTTCATCACACACAATCTTTCCGTCGTGAAATACGTTTCGGACGACATCGCCGTCATGTATCTCGGACAGATCGTCGAAAAGAGCTCGACGGAGGAGTTTTTCAAGTCCACGCTGCATCCCTACTCTCAGGCGCTGCTCTCCGCCATCCTGGTCCCGGACATCGAAGTCGAGCGCAACCGGATCATCCTCAAGGGCGAGCTGACTTCCCCGATCAATCCGGCCAACGCGTGCCGCTTCGCGCCGAGATGCCTGCACGCCACGGACGAATGCTTCAAAAGCTGCCCGAAGCTCCGGGAAGTGAGCCCGGGTCATTTCGTCCGCTGCCACAGGGTCTCCGACGACGGGACCCCGCCCTCCGCGCTGGCCAAGCAGGCCTGAGAAAGAAGACCGACCCATGAAGCGCAGCCGCGGGCAACGGCTGCAGAGACGAAGCACCCAATTCGTCAGACCCATCGCATTATGTGCGCTAACCGGCAAACGCCGGACGCAATAAACTCCCGGACACAGAACGGACGCAGCCGAAGAGCGCCCGGAGCTGCACACCCGGCACTGCGGCGGATGCCGCCGCCGGGCAGTTCGGGGGACCAAAACGAACACCAAAAGAAAGGAAAGGATGGAAAAATGAAGAAACTGATCGCACTTCTCCTTGCTGTCATCATGGTTCTGGCACTTGCCGCCTGCGGCAGCAAAACCGAGCCGACGCCCGCGAGCCCCGGCAAGACCGACCAGCCCGCCGCCCCGAGCACCGGCAAGACCGACCAGCCCGCCGCCCCGAGCGCCGGCGGAGAGCCCGCGTGGAAGGGCAAGACCCTGACCATCGCCTGCGCACAGCTCCCCGAATCCCTGATCATTCAGAACATCAAGAACAACACCGGTACGGGCGTCATCATGCCCGCGCTCTACAGCCACATCTTTGACTACAACGAGAATGAGGAGGTCGTTCCCAGCATCGGCCTGAGCTATTCCTGGGACGATGAGACGCATCTCCGCATCAAACTGCGCGACGACGTCTATACCGCGACCGGCATCAAGATCACGGCTGAGGACGTCAAGTACTCCTACACCATCGGCAAGGAGGGCGTGAACTCCTCCGCCTACAACATGATCGACGACGTTATCGTCGAGGATCCCACGACCGCGATCGTCGTCCTCACCGGCCCGAACCCGACCTTCGTCGACGGTCTGAAGGAGGAATCCTTCGCCATCGTGAGCAAGGAAGGCGTCGAGAAGGACGGCGGAATGGACGTCGCCTGCAAGAAGCCCATCGACTGCACCACCGGCCCGTACAAGTACTATGAGTGGGTGGACGGCCAGTACATCACGCTGCAGTACAACGAGAACTATCTGGACAAGGACTATGTTCCCTCCTATGAGTTCATCAAGTACATCCCGATCTCCGACAACGCCTCCCGCTGCCTGGCCGTTCAGAGCGGCGACGCCGACATCGCCTGCACCCTCTCCCTGGCGGATACGCTTGCCTACAACAATGCCGGCGACATCAAGGTCTCTACCTTCCCGACCAGTCTGACCACCACGCTCTTCTTCAACTGCCGGGACGGCATCTTCACCAATGAGGATCTGCGCAAGTGCCTGGCTTATCTCGTCGACTGGCAGGAGCTCGCTGAGGTCATTGCCGGCCCCGGCGCGAAGCTGAACGAGGCCAGCATGCCGCGCTCCAGCATCTACTTCTATGACCACGAGACCCGCGTCAAGGACGTCGCGAAGGGCAAGGAGCTGATGGCCAAGGCCGGCTATCCCGACGGCTTCAGCTTCACGATCAAGACCGCCATGCCGCAGGCGCACCACACCAACGCGGCCCTGCTGCTGCAGGCGCAGCTGGCGGAATACGGCATCGAAGTCAAAGTCGAATCGCTCGACCTCGGCATCTACTTCGGATCGATCGACGCCGGCGACTATGAAGCGCATATGTGCAACGCCGCCGCCCAGCTGACCACGCATCTGGCGTTCTATGACGACTACAAGACCCGCGCCGCGAACTACGGCGGCCCGCAGCTCTCCGATCCCTATGTGACGGATCTGGTCGCCAAGGCCCGCGCCGAGTTCGACGAGGCCAAGCGCATTGAGTACATCAAGAAGATCCAGGAGTACCAGATCGAGCACCGCGTCGGCTACACCATCACCGACGAGGTCGGCTTCGGCCTTTACAACAGCGCCCGCGTGCAGAACACCTCTTCCGAGATCACGACCCTCAAGCCCCAGTTTGTAAGACCCGCCGCGTAAGCGACACAGCATGAACTTTTCCGGGGGATGCCGGCATTCCGGCATCCCCCAAGCGAATCAATTTTGTGCAGGCACGGAGGAAAAAACTATGGATACCAAACTGACAGAGAAGAAAGGCGTTGTGTTCAATATCGTCCACGGCTCCATGGTGGACGGCTACGGCATGCGGACCACGATCTTTCTGAAGGGCTGTCCGCTGCGCTGCAAGTGGTGCTGCAACCCGGAGGGGCAGAAATACGAGCCGGAGCTGCGCTATACCGAAACGCTCTGCAAGGGCTGCATGAAGTGCATCGACGTCTGCCCAGAGGGCGCAATCGCGAAAAGCGAGGACGGGGAGACGGTCGTCATCGACCGGAAGCGCTGCACGAACTGCATGAGGTGCATCGACACCTGCTTCTTCGGCGCTCTGGAGAGCTTCGGTACCCTTTACACGGTGGACGAGCTGTACGACATCATCCGGCGCGACGCGTCCTACTACAAATCTTCCGGCGGCGGCGTGACCATCGGCGGCGGCGAGGCCTCGATGCATACCGACTTCACGCTGGCGCTGATCCGCAAATGCAAGGAGAACTTTATTCACGTGGCCGTGGACACCTGCGGCTATACCGTGAACGAAACGGCGTTCGAGGTCCTGAAGGAAGCGGACCTCCTGCTGTATGACATCAAGGGAATGGATCCCGAAGCGCACAAACGGGATACCGGCGTTTCCAATGAGCTGATCCTGTCCAACCTGGTCAAGCTGGATAAGCTGAACGTTCCGACCATCATCCGCATGCCCCTGATCCCGGGGCACAACGACTCGGACGAGGCCATCGAAAAGGCCGCCGAGTTCCTGTCCACGCTGAAAAATCTCGACCGCGTGGACCTCATGAACTATCACACCTACGGCGTAACGAAATACGCCCAGCTCGGAATGAACTATGAACTGGAGCTGTCCCCGCTGAGTCCGGAGCGCCTGGAGGAGATCCGCGCGATCTTCGCCCGCTACTCCATCAAGACCCAGATCGGCGGCTGAGCTCCGGACTGAATATTCAAAAACGATCGAGGAGGGAAGAATATGAGAATGCGCAAAGTCGGAAACACCGACCTGATGGTATCCGAGATCTGTCTCGGCACCGGCTCGTTCGGCGGCCGCGGCATGTACAGAATGAGCGGCGACATCCAGCAGCAGGAAGCCAACGAGATCGTCGGCGCGGCGCTGGATTCCGGCGTCAACTTCTTTGATACCGCAGAGATCTATTCCGACGGATTGGCAGAGGAAATCCTTGGGAAGGCCCTGGAGACCCGCCGCAAGGAAGCCGTCATTGTCACAAAGGTCGCTCCGAAGCGCCCCGGCGAAAACAGCCCGGGCGGCTACACGTACGACCATGTCATGAAGGTCTGCGAGGGCTGCCTCAAGCGCCTGCGGACCGATTACATCGACATCTTTGAGCTGCACATCTTCGATCCCCTCACTCCCATGGAGGAGACCCTGAAGGCGATGGACGACCTGGTCCGCCAGGGCAAGGTTCGCAGCATCGGCTGCTCCAACTTCAGCGGCTGGCAGATGATGAAGGGCCTGGCGATCTCCGACGCGAAGGGTTACGCGCGCTTCTCCACGCTGGAGGCCAAGTATTCTCTGGTCCTGCGCGATCTGGAAAATGAACTGATCCCCTGCGCCGTGGACCAGAATGTGAGCATTTTCGCCTACAGTCCGCTCAACGGCGGATTCCTGAGCGGCAAATATGACCGCGACAAGCCGTGGCCGACGGGCGCGCGCTTCCCGTCCAAGGAAGCAGCCGGCCCCTGGGCCGTGGATTACGAGCTGCTGTACGGCATCGTGGACGAGATGAAGAAAATCGCCGCGCAGCGCGGCGTCAGCGTTTCCGACGTGGCGCTGAACTATCTGCTGCAGAAGCCGGCCATCACCTCTCTGATCATCGGCGTCCGCCGCCTTGACCAGCTCAAGGCCAACCTTTCGGCCAGCGGCTGGGATCTGACCGCGGAGGAGGTCGCGATCCTCGACCGCGTCAGCATGCCGGCGCAGCTCTATCCTTACATGGATCAGAAAATGGGCTTTGTGGTCAGCAATGCCTGAGCGCATCGCCGCACCGATGATTCGGGAACGATCTGAACTATCAATCTGTCAATCAAAATATAATAATAAGGAGGACGAATATGAAGATTTACAGTCCGTGGGCGGAACTGGACAACGAAGGCGCCATCGCGCTCAATCCGCGCCTTGATACGCTGGAGGGAAAGACAATCGGTCTTTACGCCCACTTCAAGGGCCATTCCCCCATCATGCTGCAGTGCGTAGCGGATCTCCTGCATGAACGTTTTCCGACCACGAAATTCAAGAGCATCCAGCTCAAGATCGACACCGCCGAGGCGGTCAATATTCCGGAATTCGACGCGGAGCTGAAGGAGTGGCTGAAGGACGTGGACGGCGTCATCACCGCCTACGGCGACATGGGCTCCTGCTGCATGTTCCACGCCTACAACACCGCTTATGTCGAGCGGCTCGGCAAGCCCTGCGTCATGATCTGCCATGAAGAGCTGCTCCCCGCGGGCATCAAGGGCGCGTCCTGCAGACAGTGCCCGCATCTGCGCTTCGTGACGACGACGCTGCCGGATATGAGCTGGTTCCCGGTGATCGACGACAAGGTCATCAACGGAATGATGCGTCCCGCCTTCTCCAAGTGCCTGGATCAGATCATCGACGGTCTGACGAAGCCGCTGACCGAGGAGGAGAAGACGCCCGTGATCCGCAGCAACGCGGAGGCCGAGCCCTTTGAGGTCGACTCTCTGGACGGCATCAGCGAGCTGTTCTATCAGCGCGGCTGGACCACCGGCCAGCCCATCATCGCGCCGACGGAGGAAGCGGTGGAGAACATGCTCCGCGGCACGGACCTGCCCCGCGATACCGTCATCGGCTATATCCCCCCGATGAACGGCAAGGCCACCGTGGAAAAGATCGCGATCAACGCGGTCATGGCGGGCTGCCTGCCGACCTATCTGCCGGTGCTGATCGCCGCCGTGAAGGCGACGCTGGATCCGAAGATCCATCTGGAGGGCTGGACCTGCTCCCGCGCCACCTGGTTCCCGCTGATCACCGTCAGCGGCAAGGTCGCGAAGGAGATCGGCGTTTACTTCGGTATGGCCGGCTACACCAAGGCCTCCGCCACCATCGCCCGCGCATATTCCTACATCATCATGAATATCTCCGGCGTGCGCCCGGGTCTTGAGGATCTGGCCGAGATCGGCCATGAGTCCCGCCAGGGCGTCTGCGTCGGCGAGAACACCGAGCTGAGCCCCTTCGAGCCGCTGCATGTCCGCTTCGGCGTCGACAAGGACGATTCCGCCGTCACGATGTTCTGGCCGGAGGAGCGCGTGGAGGGCCACGGCGGCAGCCCGAAGGACTGCTTCGACGTGATGTTCCGCATCAACTATTCCGGCTATGACAAGGGTGCCTGCTACGTCGTGACGCCCGGCTTTGCGCGCGCGCTCAAAAACGCCGGCTTCAACAACCAGCAGGAGGTCATGGACTATGTCAAGGAATACTGCCGCCAGCCCGCCTCCGAGGTCGCCTATCGCTGGCTGATCGGCAGCAACCATCTGCCCAAGGGCGTCGTCCTGCCCTTTGACAAGGAGAACGGCAGCGTCCGGAAGTTCTGGTCCACCGACCATCTGTTCATGGTCGTTACCGGCTATTCGCCGGCCGGCGGCACCTGCATCACCCTGGCCGGCGGCGGCGAGCACGGCGGCCCGGCCAGCGCGAAGATCGAGCTGCCCGCAAACTGGGACGCCCTGCTGGAGGAATACGCGGAAGTCAAGCCCACCTATCACAACTATTGATCCAGGAGGAGCCGCAAAATGTCTATTCCCTTCAATGAGTCAGAAATGAAAGTCGTCAGCGAGATCCCCTCGCGCTTCGGCGGCCCCGGGACGCCGATCTATGATTTCCCCGTGACGCCGAGAGAGGCCTATTGGGGGATGATCAGGCGCGAGCCGGTCTGGGAGCCGACCAACATCGAGACATTGCTCTTCTGCCCCCGGATCATTCCGGACAACATCGCCCGCGCCATGGTCTTCGACGGAACGATGTTCAATATGCGCCAGGACGGCGGCGGCAAGGACATGTTCGGCGTTGACTGGGAGTATGTCCCGCAGGTCGGCGGCTCGATGGTGCGCCCCGGCAACCCGATGCTGGAGGATGCGAACGACTGGTACGAAAAGCTTGTCTGGCCGGACATCGAATCCTGGGACTGGGAGGGCAACGCGAAGATTGCCAACGAAAAATATCTGGCCCCGAACAAGGACAAATTCGTCAATTTCTGGTTCATGACCGGCTGGTTCGAGCGCCTGATCTCTTTCTTGGAGTTCGACAGCGCTATCTATGCTATGATCGACGAGGACCAGCAGGACGCGGTCAAGGAGCTCTTTGACAAACTCTCTGATCTCTACATCCGTATTTTCGACAAAGTCCTTACCTACTATGATCACGTCGACGGCTTTCTGATCCACGACGACTGGGGCGCCCAGAAAGAGACCTTCTTCTCTCCCGCCCTCTGCGAGGAGATGATCGTTCCCTACATGAGAAAGGTCACCGATTTCCTCCATTCCAAGGGCAAGGTCTGCGAGCTTCACAGCTGCGGCCAGATCCTCAAGCAGGTCCCGAACATGATCAAGGCCGGCTGGGACTGCTGGCAGCCGCAGACGATGAACGACGTCCACAAGATTTACGAGCTGTACGGCGACAAGATCATCGTCGCCGCCATCCCGGATCTCTTCGACCCCAAAACGGCGACGGAGGAGGAGCAGCGGGCGAGCGCGCGCAAGTTCGCGGAGGAATACTGCCACCCGGACAAGCCGACTTATCTGAACTTTGCCGCGCTGCAGGTGCTGACGCCCGCCTTCCGCGAGGAGATCTACAGACAGTCCCGCATCAGATACAGCAGGTGAGCGCAGGTCAGATTTCCGCATGAAAGGAGTAATGAAATGACAGCTGAAGAAAGAATCAAAATACTGAAGGACGCGATCCGCGTCACCCCGGAGTTCTGCCTTGAACGCGCGCGGCTGTACACGGCTTCGGATAAAGAAACGCAGTATCTACCGCCTCCGCTCCGCAGGGCAAAGGCAATGGAAAGGATCATGTCGGAGCGCTCCGCGATCATCTTTGACCAGGAGCTGCTCGTCGGCAACCCCACCTCCAAGCGCGTCGCAGCGCCGATCCTGCCGGAGATCGCGTGGAAGTGGTACATTGAGAACCGGTTCGGCGCGCCGGGCGATCCCACCGAGGTGGAAAAGTCTTTTTCCGGCGATGAACTGGCCGAATTCCACGAGCTCCTTCACTATTGGGACGGGAAATGCCTGCGCGACCAGTGGCTTGCCGTCGTTCCCGAGGAATACAAGAAGATGGAGAACCTCGCCTGGATGCAGAGCAGCGGCAACCCCAGCGCCGGATACTACTTCGCGCACACCATCCCCGACTTTGAAAAGGTCCTGAAGAAGGGCATTTACGGGATCATCGACGAGGTCGACGAGCATCTGCAGAAGCTCGATCCGCTTGAGCTGGACAACATGGACAAGATCATCTTCCTGAAGGCCATGAAGATCAGTCTGTCCTCCGTGATGGTCTGGACGCAGCACCTCTCCGAGGAGGCGACGCGGCAGGCGGAGGCCTGCGCGGATCCCGAGCGCAAAGCGGAGCTGGAAAAGATCGCCGCCATCTGCGCCAAGGTTCCCGGAAAGCCGGCCGATACCTTCTACGAGGCGCTCCAGAGCGTCTGGCTCACCTATGTTGCCGTCATGCAGGAGGCCTGGGGCCCGGGCGTCGGCTTCGGCCGTATGGACCAGTACCTCTATCCCTATTACCGCAAGGACATCGACAGCGGCGAGATCACGAAGGACAAGGTCAAAGAGCTGATCGCCATGCTCTACCTGAAGCTCAACGAGCTGGTCAATCCCTTCCCCGTGGGCAAGAGCAGTGCGGGCACGCTCTCCGGGATCACCCTCGGCGGCGAGTCCAGAGACGGCACGCAGGATACGGAGGAGCTCGCGATCCTGTTCCTGGAAGCGGAGGACATGGTCGCCATGATCGAGGACCTGGTCGTCCGCGTGCACCACTCCTGCTCCGACGCTTTCCTGTACCGCGCCTGCCAGCTGGCCACCTCGGTCCGCGGCAAGATCAAGTTCCTGTGCGACGAGACGGTGTACAAACAGCAGATGAACATGGGCAGGCCCTACGCGCTGGCCCGTGAATACGCCGGCACCGGATGCTTCATCCATACGATCCCCGGAAAGACGCACGATCCCGGCACCGACGCACAGAACCTGCCCATGATGCTCGAGCTCGCGCTGAACAACGGCGTCGCGCGCCTGTCCGGCAAGAAGATCGGCGCGGAGACCGGCGATCCCCGCAACTTCAAGACTTACGAGGAGCTCTGGGAAGCGTACAAAACGCAGGTCGCCACGGTCGTCCCGCAGTGCCTGATCGGCGTGAGCTACTACCAGAAGCTCTGGGCGACGCAGCTCCCGTCTCCCATGATGTCCGCTTTGTTCGACGGCTGCATCGACCGCGCGAAGGACGTTGTGGACGGCGGTACGGCGCCGTATTCCAGCGTCGGCCTGTGGGTGACCGGCACCGTCAACGTCGGCGACTCCCTCGCCGCCGTGAAGAAGGTCGTTTTCGACGACAAGAAGATCACGATGGCGCAGCTGATCGACGCGCTGGACAACAACTTTGAGGGCGCGGAAGATATCCTGTTCCTGCTGAAGAAAGCCCCGAAGTTCGGCAACGACATCGACTATGTGGACCGCATCATGAACGACGTCGTCTGCAACCTGGCTGACGAGCTGGAAAAGATCGAGGGCTACGCCGGACGCAAGTACATCATGGCGGCGGCCACGATCGGCTACAACCAGGCCTTCGGCTTCCTGATGGGCGCCACCCCGGACGGCAGAAAGGCGCACGAGGCGCTCGGCGAGGGCGGAATCTCCCCGTATCAGGGCCGCAACACCAGCGGCGCCACGGCGACGACCCGCTCCGTTGCGAAGCTGAACCTGGTCCGCAGCGCCGGCGGCAACGTGCTGAACATGAAGTTCGATCCGACCAGCGTCGACACGCCCGCCAAGATGAAGAACTTCATGAACTTCCTCCGCACGTTCGCCTCGACCGGCGGCGATCTGATCCAGTTCAACATCGTCAGCAACGAGATGCTGCGCGACGCGCAGAAGCACCCGGAGAACTACAGAGACCTCCTTGTCCGCGTCGCCACCTACAGCGCGTATTTCGTCGAGATGTCGCCGATGGGTCAGCAGGAGATCATCGACCGTACGTCCTTCGGAGGGTTCTGACCGGCCGCGGCGCTTCCCGGCGCCCGATCCCGTGCAGCATCCAAAAAATGAAAGTTTTTTTCATACAATCCGTTGATTGACGGGATACTGCGCTTATTGTATTATAGTATCATATCATAATATTATAACGTTATAGTTATACCCTGTTACAATTTGGGCGTACTGTGTGCATGTCTGCACCGGCGCAATGCGCCATGACGGAAGACGCGGTACGCAGGCGGGATGATCGCATCCTGCGGATCCGGCTCCGGCAGGCCGGGCGCCTGCCGGAGCGCGGGGGAAAGCCCCGTGTTCATCATGTGCATCAAGCAGAACGCAGCGCGGCGCTCTTGCGTTTTGCTTATAAGCAGAGGAAAACATATTTTAAACAGGAGGGATAACATGAAAAAAACAGTCAGAAAAGCCATCGTGTTATTGCTGTGCGCGATCATGCTCGTCGGTGTGCTCGCCGGATGCGGCAATAAAACGGACGCCCCCAAGACGGACACTCCCAAGACGGACACTCCCAAGACGGACGCCCCCAAGACGGACGCTCCGAAGACCGATACCCCCGCACCCCCCGCAGCCACGCCGGGCTCGGAAGCCCCTCCTCCGGCGGACGATGAATACGTTAAGCTGAGAGTCGGCGTGTCCAGCTACCTGGGCGGCTTTATCACGGGCGGTATGAAGCTCGCGGAAAGCTCTCATGCCTGCGACGCCGTGTTCAATCCCGTCTGGTATGTCGAACCGTCCACCTATGAGATCAAATCGGATATCCTGACCGACTGGCACTGGGAGGATGATACCACCCTGGTCTGCACGATGCGTGACGATATCGTGTTCAGCAACGGCGACAAGGCGACGGCAGAGGACCTGGTGTACTCCTTCACGAGTCTCACCGAGCGCGGCGCGTTCCTCTGGGTCGCGAACATGCACCTGGTTCCCGAGGAGTGCGAGGTGCGCGACACCTACACCTGCGCGCTGAAGGTTACCGCAAAGGACGAGCTGCTGTTCACCGCCGTGACCTATCTGTATGACAAGAGCTGGGCGGAGTCCGTCGGCTGGGAATCCATGGAATGGTTCCAGCCCGTCGGCAGCGGCCCGTACTATGTGGCGGAATATGAGCCCGAGCACCGCATGGTCCTCAAGCTGAGAGACGAGTACTGGGCCAGACCCATCACCGACTTCTATGTCGACGAGTACGAGATCACCTACTTCGCCAACCCCACGACGATGTACATGGCGATGGAGATCGGCGACATCGACATCAACTGCACGATCGGCGAATCCGACTACAAGCGCTTCCTGAATGAAGGCGGCAAAGACTTCACCATCGTCGGCAAGCCGACCGGCGTCGTTTCCCACTTCGACTTCGGCTACATCTGCAACGATGCCTGGTATGACAAGCGCGTGCGTCAGGCGGTTGCCTACGGCGTTCCCTGGGATGAGTTCGGCGAGCTGTCCTACGGCGTCATGTATTATCCGGCGACCTCCTTCGCCACGCACGACAGTGCGCTGTATGAGAATGTCGGCCGCTATGAGTATGACCTTGAAAAGGCCCAGGCGCTGCTGAAAGAGGCAGGATATGAGCCGGGCGAGCTGATGATCAAGACCTACATGCAGGATCACCCCGGCACCATTACGCAGGGCGAAGCGCTGAAGTTCTATCTGGAAGAGATCGGCTTTGCCACCGACTTTACCTTCACCAGCACCTGGGGCCAGAAGCTCCAGACGACTGAGATCGAGTTCGGTACCCACTTCAACGCCAGAGGTTCCGGTACCCGCAACCCGACCGCCTCTCTGAACATGGCCGGTCTGAGATCGCTGCCCTTCCTCTACATCGACGACGCCAAGTTCCAGGAGCTGTACGTGCCGCTGGCACAGAGCTTCGACAAGCCAGTGTCCGAGCGTATGGCTCTGGCGAAGGAGCTCCAGCATTACGTCTATGACGAGTGCCTGGTGATCCCCATCGCCGAGACGCAGACCCTCATCGGATTCCGTACGCAGTATCTGTCCGGCCAGCAGGTTCTGGACTGCACCCTCACCAGCAACAACGTCTATCTGTCCAAGCTCGCACTGAAGGAAAACTACATGAAGTGATCTGACCCCGGAAAGCCGCCGGGCATCCCATGCCCGGCGGCAGGGATCACATTTGATTCCGGAGGATTCCAACGCGATTGGAATGACCCCCCCCATGAATGACCCCCATTTGTATACGGAAGCCCCTGTTTCAGACGATGAATCACCATAATCATGCATACAGGTAAATCCGTGCGCTGCAAATGCGGGGTCATTGCATATTCTCTCAAAGAAGGAGGCAATCGTTCGGATGCGATATATCATCAAACGTCTCTTGATGGTGATACCGATCATGATTGGCGTGGTCGTGATCGTGTTCACCCTTACCTATATGGCGCCTGGCGACCCGGTTCAAATCGCCCTGGGCGAAGGCTACACGCAGGAGCAATATGATCAGCAGGCGGCATATATGGGCCTCGACAAGCCCTTCATCGAACAGCTGATTTCATACTTCGTGAATCTGATCACCAAGGGCAGTCTCGGGAAATCCTATTTCTCGGTCATCCCGATCGAGACCGAGCTGGCGACACGCTTCCCCGTCAGCGCGGCGCTGGGTCTTTCCGGTATAGCTCTGACGGTGCTGATCGGCATTCCGCTGGGCGTTTTCTCCGCCATCAAGCAGTACTCCGTTCTGGACTACACCCTGACGACGATCGCGCTGATCATGGCGGCGATCCCGGGCTTCGTGCTTGCCATCCTCTGCCTCGTGCTGTTCAGCGTCAAGCTTCGGTGGCTGCCCGTCGGCGGCCTGGAAACGCCGAAGAGCTGGATCCTGCCGATCGCCACAAGCGCGTTTCCCGGCATCGCCGGCATGATGCGAATGACGCGCACGACGATGCTTGAGGTCATTCGTCAGGACTATATCACCACCGCCCGCTCCAAGGGCCTGAAGGAAAACGTCATCATCTTCAAGCACGCCCTGAAGAACTGCATGATCCCGCTGATCACCGTCATCGGCGGCAGCGTGGCAATGGTCCTGTCCGGATCGATCATCAGTGAGAACATCTTCAGCATCAGAGGCGTCGGTACCTACATGTACGGCGGCATCACCGCGCGCGACTATCCCGTCGTGATGGCGGGCGTTCTGGTCACTGCATTCATCGTATGCGTCGTCAATATCCTCGTGGATATCCTGTACGCATTTGTGGATCCGCGCATCAAATCCATCTACGGAACGCGAAATGTGAAGAAAAAGAAGCCCGCCGTCGCGCCGGCTGCGAAATCGGAGGTAGCGTAACGATGGGAATGTATAGACAGATGAAAGAAAAAGAGGCGCGCCAACTGGAGGACATGGCGGTCAAAAAATCGCTGTGGAAGGACGTCGTAGCCAGATTCCTGAAGAACAAGAGCGGCATCGTCGGCTTCATTATCGTCTTTATCATGATCATGCTCATCCTGTTTGCGCCGCTCCTCACACATTACGATTACGCCAAGCAGAGCTTTCGTGACCGTTTTCTCTATCCAAGCGCCGAGCACCTGTTCGGTACCGACAACTTCGGGCGGGATCTCTTCACCCGAATGCTGTACGGCGGGCGCATTTCGTTTATGATCGCGGTCGTCGCCACGATCATCTCCGCGGTAATAGGGACCTTGCTCGGCTCCGCCGCGGGCTATTTCGGCGGGAAAGTTGACATGATCATATCGCGCTTCCTTGACATTATGATGGCGATCCCCGGCCTGCTCCTTGCGATCACCATCGCGGCCGCGCTGGGCAACGGGCCGATCAATACGGCGTTTGCGCTGTCCATCGGCGGTATCGCGATGTCGGCAAGAATCATCCGGGCGAACGTGATGGCGATCAAGGCCAGCGAGTACATCGAAGCGGCAAGGGCGACCGGCTCGAAAAACTTCAGGATCATCATGGTCCACATCCTTCCGAATACCTTCGCACCGCTTCTGATCAACGCGACGATGAGTATCGGCGGCAGCATCATGGGTATCGCCGGCCTGAGCTTCATCGGCCTCGGCGTGAAGCCGCCGACGCCGGAGTGGGGCTCCATCCTGAACGTCGGCAGAGACTATCTCCGCGAATTCTGGCCGCTGACGGTGTTCCCCGCTTTGTTTATCGCGCTGACGATCTTCGGGTTCAACCTGTTCGGTGATGCGCTGCGCGACGCGCTTGACCCGCGTCTGAAGAATTAAGGAGGCCGAGATGGACAACTTGCTGGAAATCAAAGGCCTGACGATTCAGTACGCGCTGCGTGACAGTACGGTCGAAGCAGTCAATAACGTGGACCTGTCGATCGCGCCCGGCCAGACCCTCGGCCTTGTGGGCGAGACCGGCGCGGGGAAGACGACCACGGCGCGCGGGATCCTCCGGCTGGTTCAGACGCCGCCGGGCAAGATCGTCGGAGGAGAGATCTTCTTTGAAGGAAGAGATCTTCTGAAGCTGAGTCCCGCGGAGATGAGAGCCGTTCGCGGCAAAGAGATCTCCATGATCTTCCAGGACCCCATGTCGGCGCTGAATCCGATCATGAAGGTCGGCGAACAGATCGCGGAAGTGATCAACCTGCACATGGGATGCTCCAAGCGGGAAGCCATGAGCCGTGCCAGGGAAATGCTGAAAATGGTGGGGATCCGCCCCGAGCGGGCAGAAGAGTATCCGCACCAGTTCTCGGGCGGCATGAAGCAGCGCGTGGTGATCGCGATCGCGCTGGCCTGCAGCCCGAAGCTCCTGATCGCCGACGAGCCGACCACGGCGCTGGACGTTACGATCCAGGCCCAGGTCCTCGATATGATGCGGGATCTGCGCGATAAGCTGAACACCTCGGTGCTGCTGATCACCCATGACCTCGGCGTCGTCGCGGAGACCTGCGACGCGGTCGCGATCATGTATGCCGGCGAGATCGTGGAGTACGGCTCGCTGGAACGGATCTTCCACAATCCGAGACATCCGTATACCCTGGGACTTTTCGGCTCGATCCCTTCGCTGGACAAACAGGTCAGAAGACTCAGCCCCATCCGGGGCCTTATGCCGGATCCCGCCGCCCTGCCGAAGGGCTGCAAATTCAAAGAGCGCTGCGACTTTGCCTGCGATGCCTGCGGCGAGAAGGAGCAGGTGCTCACAGAGATCGAACCGGGCCACACCGTGCGGTGTATGCGCGTACAAGGAGGTGAGCTCGATGGGTGAACTGCTGCGGGTGGAACATCTGAAGAAATACTTCAACACGCCCGGCGGACTGCTTCACGCGGTGGATGACGTCAGCTTCACGATCAATGAAGGCGACACGCTTGGTGTCGTCGGCGAAAGCGGCTGCGGAAAAACAACGCTCGGTCGCGTCACGATCAAGCTGCTGGAACCGACGGACGGCAAGATCTATTTCGACGGCGAGGACATCACGGACGTCAAGGGAAAAGAGAATTTCGAGCTTCGGAAGAAGATGCAGATCATCTTCCAGGATCCGTATTCCTCGCTGAATCCCAGACTGCACGTCTTTGATCTGATCGCCGATCCGCTGAAGGCGTTTCATCAAATGGGAAGAAATGAGCGCAAGCAGCGCGTCTTCGAGCTCATGGACATGGTGGGCCTGTCGCGGCGTTTCGCTTATTCCTACCCCCATGAGCTGGACGGCGGACGCCGGCAGAGAATCGGCGTGGCAAGAGCGCTGTGCCTTGACCCGAAGTTCATCGTCTGCGACGAGCCGGTCTCCTCGCTGGACGTCTCGATCCAGGCGCAGATCCTGAACCTGCTGCAGGACCTGCAGGAGCAGCATAAGCTCACTTATATCTTCGTTACGCACGACCTCTCCGTCGTCAAGCATATCTCGACGGATATCCTCGTGATGTACGTCGGGACCATGGTGGAGAAGTGCAAAGCGGAGGAGCTGTTCGAGAAACCGCTGCATCCGTATACGAAGGGCCTGCTGTCCGCGATCCCCGTTGCGAGCATCGACTACAAGAGAGAACGCGTCGTGATGCGCGGAGAGCTTTCGTCCCCGATCAACCCGCGGAACGAATGCCGCTTTGTCAGCCGCTGCCCCTATTCAACGGAACGCTGCAGACTGGAATGCCCGACCTATCAGGAAGTGCTGCCCGGGCATTTCGTTTCCTGCCACAACGTCAAAGAGATCAACGGTCTCTGATCCATGACTTCAAAAGGAAGGAGTACGAGTTATGGAAAATAAATATGTCCTGAGGATCCTGAACCCGCGCAATGCCATGAAGGTCGAGGGCTGGCAGGGGCTGACCGCGCCGCGCGTGACGACGCTGGACGGCATCCGCATCGCGATCGTCTCTGAGAAGCCCGACGGCTGCCTGTATCTGCAGCAGCTGAAAAAGCTCCTGGAGAAACGCCATCCGACCTCGACCGTGGACATCATCGAAGGATTCATCTTCAAGCCGGAGATCCACATCGCGAAGCTGAAGACCTACGACACGTTCATTTACGGCGTCCGCAACACCGCCGCGTTCAATACCGAGCCCGCCATCGTCTATGAAAAGGCGGGGGTCCCCGGCGTGCATCTGTGTGTCGGCGACAACCTGTACGGCCAGACGCTGAGAAACCGGATCGCCTTCGGTCTGCCCGGCCTGCGGATGATCAAGCTGCCGACCGAGCGCTGGCCCGGCGAGGACGAGACGGAGAGCTTCATCAAGCTGGC
>JAEEGL011105385.1_pt1 | contig 17295 bp, 16 predicted proteins | sample 9134231 | NCBI WGS metagenome assembly JAEEGL01 (sample SAMN16246548, study PRJNA631951) | gut metagenome | biome: gut microbiome; feature: rumen; material: fiber-attached | host: Bos | place: Iran: Karaj | collected 2018-10
AAGAAAGAACCTCACGCTCGCGCCCGTAAAGCTGAAGCTCATGACAAAGGAGCAGGCCGACGAGAGCGCCGGAAATATGCTGAAAAAGGTCGGATTATACGACAAGGCGGACAGCTACCCGAATATGCTGTCGGGCGGCCAGAAACAGCGTATCGCCATTGCCCGCGCGCTGGTGATGAACCCGGACGTAATGCTGTTCGACGAGCCCACCTCCGCGCTCGACCCCGAAATGGTCGGCGAAGTGCTCGAGCTTATGAAGCAGCTTGCGGCCGAGGGTATGACCATGGTCGTAGTAACGCATGAAATGGGCTTTGCACGTGAGGTCGGCTCAAGGGTGATGTTCATCGAAAACGGCGTCATCGCCGAGGAGAACGAGCCCGGCGCGTTCTTCGACAACCCCGAGAGCCCGAGACTGCGTGCATTCCTGTCAAAGGTACTTTAAAACCGAGGCTTTATAAAATGATGAGGCTTCGGAACTGATAATTGTTTATTCCGCCTGCGGCGGACGGTTTAAGACTGTGATGAAGCGGGGAGCTTTTCTTCGCCTGAAAAAGGAACAATAAAATATGGGTAATAATACGCAGTCACATCGGCTGCGCGGGAACCTGATGCTGCTGTCGACCGCGATAATATGGGGACTTGCGTTTGTTGCGCAGAGCGACGGCATGAACTATGTCGGGCCGTTCACCTACAATGCATCAAGGACATTGCTCGGCGGTATCGTGCTCGTCCCGGTGATACTGCTGCTCAGGAAGCTCCCGTCGTCAAAGGAACAGAAAGCGGAGAGAGCCCCGCTCGGAACCACGATAGCGGGCGGCATCTGGTGCGGTATCGTATTCTTCATAGCCGGCTCGCTCCAGCAGATCGGCATTACCATGACAACGGTGGGAAAGGCTGGCTTCATCACCGCACTGTACATCGTTATCGTGCCGATAATAGGCTTCATACTGCACAGAAAGACACCGCTGCGGATATGGCTGTGCGTTCTCATTGCAGTCGCGGGATTTTATATGCTCTGTATCAGCGGAGACTTCTCGCTGTCGCTCGGAGACCTGCTCGAACTGCTGTGCGCTCTGGGCTTCGCGGTGCATATCACGGTGATAGAGCATTTCAACTCGAAAAACACCGACGGCACGCTGATGTCCTGCATACAGTTCTTCACGGCAGGCATACTTATGCTTATATGTATGTTCATTTTCGAGAAGCCGGATATCGGTTCCATACTGTCGGCATGGCTGCCGATACTGTACGGCGGCGTGATGTCCTGCGGGATCGCTTACACATTGCAGATACTCGGTCAGCGGCATACCGACCCGACGATAGCTACGCTGCTTATGAGCCTTGAATCGGTATTCAGCGCTCTGTTCGGCTGGCTGCTGCTCGGTGAGCTGCTGAGTGTGAAGGAACTTATCGGCTGCGCTCTGGTATTTATCGCCGTGATAGCCGCGCAGATCGACATAAAAAACATCTTTCGGAAAAGTCCAAAGCAAAAGGAGTAGAAATCTATGAAGAAATATGTCAGCAAGATCATATTTGCTCTGATCGTGGTGGGTTATATCATAGTTTGTCTGATAAACACACCTATCACCGAAGCGATAGGATCTATGTGGTCGCTCCTCCCGCCGATAGTAGCTATAGGCCTCGCTCTGATAACCAAGGAGGTTTATTCCTCGCTGTTCGCCGGCATCATCACCGGCGGCATACTCTACGCAGTTTCCACCGGTACGGGATTTGAGGGTATGTTCGGCGCCGTAGTGAAAGACGGCATAATCTCGAATGTTGCCGATCCCTATAACGTCGGGATACTCGTATTCCTCGTAGCGCTCGGCATAATCGTCGTGCTGATGAACAAAGCGGGCGGCAGCCGCGCTTACGGCGATTGGGCGGCAAAGCATATCAAGACCCGAAAGGGCGCGTGCATATCGACCTTCCTGCTCGGCGCGCTCATATTCGTTGACGACTACTTCAACTGTCTCACCGTTGGCTCGGTAATGCGTCCCGTTACCGACAGACACAATGTTTCCCGCGCAAAGCTCGCATACCTCATTGACGCGACTGCCGCGCCGATATGTATCATTGCGCCGATATCGTCATGGGCGGCAGCCGTTGCCGGGACCGTTGACGGTGTAAACGGTATAAGCCTGTTCATACAGACCATTCCCTACAACCTGTATGCCCTGCTCACCCTTGTTATGGTGGTGTATATTGCTCTCAGCGACACAGACTTCGGCCTGATGAAGATCCACGAGGACAATGCGCGCAGAGGCGACATATTCACATCCAAGAAAACGCAGTTCAGCGAAGACGAAAAGCCCGTACACAACCGCGGCAAGGTCATCGATCTCGTTCTGCCCGTTCTCATACTTATCGTTATGAGCGTGCTTGGTATGATCTATACCGGCGGATTTTTCGAGGGCACGGATTTCATATCCGCTTTCGCAGACTGTGACGCATCCTACGGTCTCGCGCTCGGCTCCATAGGCGCACTTATAATCAACATCGTGTACTTTATGCTCCGCCGCGTGCTCAGATTCAATGAATGTATGGATTCCGTGGTATCGGGCTTCCGTCACATGGTTCCCGCGATACTTATACTGATGTTCGCTTGGACACTCAAATCCGTTACCTCCTCGCTCTGTGCTCCGGAATTCGTTTCCGGCCTCGTAAACGGTATGACTGCCGCCCAGGTTCTCCTGCCGCTCATACTCTTTGTTGTTGCGGTAGGTCTCTCATTCGCTACGGGCACTTCGTGGGGTACCTTCGGTATCCTTATCCCGATAGTGACCGGCGTATTTTCCGACAGTCTCGCCACTGCCGGAGAGACCGGAAATATCCCCTCAATGGTAATAATCTGCATCTCCGCCTGCCTTGCCGGAGCGGTATGCGGCGACCACTGCTCACCTATCTCGGACACGACCATTATGTCTTCGACCGGTGCGCAGTGTGACCATGTCAACCATGTTGCAACACAGATACCCTATGCGCTGCTCGTTGCGGCGATATGCGCGGCAGGTTATCTGCTGCTCGGTGTTGTCCAGAACGTGTTTGTCGCGCTCGGTGCAACGGTAGCAATGCTTATCGCTATACTGTTCATTTTATCAAAGCTCTCAAAGCGCAGAAAAAGAGATCAATGATACGCATAGTTCCCACTGCCGCGCTTCTGACAGAAAATACAGATCTACCCCCGCCACAAACGGCGGGGGTTTCAGCTTGTCAAGAAAGTCTGTTCAGCGGCGCTTACGCGCTTGTCTTTGCGCAGTCACTTGAAGGCGTGCATCCTGCACGCTTTTGGTGACTGCTTCCAATGCTTCCTGCATTGCCGGACGACGGTCGGGCTACGCGCCCCACTGCACGATGCAGTGAGGCTGTCGCCAAAAGCGCGCACGATGCGCGCCTATAAGCGACAGCCGGTTGAAAATGGCGACAGCGTTCCGCTGCACCAAATGACCGTAACACGGTAATTGAATAAAAAGCATCTTTTTTGACAGACTGCGACCCCTGCCACTAAGGCGGGGGTTTTTCCCGACACAATTGTCCGGAAAAGTATTTAAAAAAATTTTTAAATACCTGTTGACAAATCCGGATATCCGTGGTATAATCTATTTAAAGAAAATTTTAAATAGATTTCAAGGAGGTGGTCTGTATGAAAATATCGGAGACATTCAAGATTCTGTCGGATGACCAGCGGCGTGAGATAATCACAATGCTTCGCGGCGGGCGGATGAGCGCGGGTGACATCGCGGACAGGCTCGGGATAACGCCGGCGGCGCTGTCGTATCATCTGAAGCTGCTGAAAAAGGCGGATGCGGTCATCGAGTACAAGGAGAAGAATTTCATCTACTACGAGCTGAACACGAGCGTTTTTGACGAGATACTCGTCTGGCTCGGACAGTTCGGAGTCAGTTCGGACAAAGTGAAAGCGGGTGAGCTTAATGAAGAATAGCGTATTGCTGATAACAGCCGTCGTTTCGGTATTGATCGCGGCGGTGGCGATAACCATACTGCCCGATCAGATACCGGCGCATTTCGGACTGGACGGCTCTGCCGACCGTATCGGGTCAAAATACGAGGTACTGATCTACTCCGGCATCGTTATTGCCTGTGCGGTAATGGGGATACTGCTGCGCAGGAAGTACGAGCGGGCGCAGGCGGTCAATGCCGGCGATAAGGCAGGAGCGCACTCCGCGGGCAACGCAAAGATAGTCGTCATTGTCTGCGTCGCGCTGGGCATCGTAATGATCGGTCTCGAGATAGTGTTCATCTGCATTGGCTACAACGGCCTGACGCAGATCAGCGGCACGGAAGCGGAGCTTTACTGCTCGGTGACCGTCATACTTATGGGGCTGCTCTTTGCCGTGCTCGGGAACATAATGCCCAAGATGAAAAAGAACATGCTCATGGGACTTCGCACAACCTGGAGCATGAAGAACGACGAGGTGTGGGCGCGCTGTCAGAGAATGGGCGGGACTGTGATGTTCTTCGGCGGCGCAGCGACCATACTCTCGGGTATCATACTGCGCGGGTATCCTTCTCTGGTCGCGATGATGATAATAGATCTCGTCATGTTCGCGATAATGATAAAGGGCTCGCATCAGATCTACACAGATTGGGAAAAGGAAAACGGAAGGGAGAATGGATAATGGAAAATCTGCATTTTACGGATGAGGCTATCTACGGGCTCATAATACAGGGAATCCTTATGATAGTGCTCCCCGTTGTCCTGCTGGTAATATGGAAGATAAAGACAAAAGAAAGCATCATACCCGTTATCATAGGCGCGGTAACGTGGTTCGTGTTCGCGATAATCTTAAAACTCGCGCCGGCTTATTTCCTGCTGTACGGCGACAACCCCGTCGCAAAAACGATAAGCGGGAATGTTTGGTACACTATGATACTCGCGGGTGTATTGGCGGGCGTTTTCGAGGAAACGGGGCGCTTTCTCGCATTTAAATTCGTACTGAAAAACAATACCGGGCGGCGCACATCGCTCTCCTACGGTATCGGCCACGGCGGCTTCGAGAGCGTTTATGTCGGCTTTCAGATGATAATTACGGCGGTAATGGGAATACTGATAAACGGCGGTATGGCGGATCAGATATTCGGGAATGCCGACCCGGCGATGCTTGAAACAGCACTGGGGCAGATCGACAAACAGGCTAACCTTACTATCGGCGAATGCCTGCTCGGAGTTTTCGAGCGCATACCGGCGATCGCGGGGCACATATCGTTCTCCGTGCTCGTGTTCGCCGCGGTAAGGGAAAGACGGTTCCGGTATCTCTACCCGACAGCTATCGTTCTTCACGCGCTCATGGACTTCTCGACAGTGTTCTATTCCGCGGGAATAGTGGAAGTATGGGCAATGGAGCTCATTCTCTTCATATTTGCCGCTGTAATGGCGACATTCGCCTACTGGACATATCGGCAGCTGGATGAAAGGAAAACCGAAACGGCATAAACTTACCGGCCTTGCGTATTATTACGCGGGGTCGGTCTTTTATGCGCCGTGATTTGTAAAAAGTGTAAAATTTGCTATTGCAAAATCGTACATTTTGTGATATAATAGAATATGTATTTTATGAAAGAACGGTGAATTTCACCCGAAAGAGGAAAAAAACATGAAAAGCTCAAAAAAGATCATTTCCCTGTTCCTTGCGGCAGTCACTGTGATAACCTCGCTGTTCTGCCTTGCCGCTGCAGCTTCCGCGACATCAAACGGCGACCTCGCAAGTGAGATGAGACGCTTCAGGATAACTTCAAGCACAAAGCTCGACAGCACACTCAAAGGCTACTATAAGGCCTCGGCCAAAAGCATTTCACTGTGCGTTGCGGGACTGAACAACAAAAAGGCCGCAAAGATCGAAAAACTTGCCGCGAAAGAAGGCTATGTGCTCTCCGCAGTCATAATGCTCAACAGCGATGTCGGATATGCGATCGAAGGCGAAGCGCAGGCCGCATCTATCCTCACCTCGGTCTCTTATCAGGAAGTGACGGGCATCAGCCTCTCAAAAGCAAGCTCCGGCTACAAGCTGATACTTGATGTGAAATCAAACTCTCTGGCAAAGACCGCCATGGAAAAGGCTACTGCGGCCGGGATAAGCATACGCGCAGTCAAAACGTCCAACGGCAAGAAAACATACTATGGCGGCAAATCGGTGTACTACATACCGTTTTCGTCCAAGGACCCCACTACAACAAAGCTTTCCGCTTTGAAATTCAAAAAGATCGCCTCTGTAACTTATAAAAACCGTGCTCTCACACCGGAGCCGGAAATATACGACGGCGCATACAAGCTGCAAAAAGGCGTTGATTACACCGCTTCCTACAAAAACAACGACGGCATCGGTACCGCGTCCGTTACAATTAAGGGCAAAGGCAGCTACACCGGAAAAAAGACAATAAAATTCGTGATTAACCCACAGGCTCCGAAGCTCAAAAAAGCATACCTTTACGCGGGATATGTAAAAGTTACATGGGCAAGTGTGCCGGGTGCCGATAAATACTATATCTACCGTTCGGACGACAACGGGAAAACGTTCCGCAAGATCGCCGAATACGGCTCGGGAACCACTTCCGCAGACCTGGATTTCCCGGGCGGAGAGGGTTACTTCCTAAAGATACGCGCGGGCAAGACCGTAAACGGCAAGACATATTACAGCAACTGGTCGCTTACTACGGATATGGCGCATCTTGCAAGCTGAAAAACACGGATACAGCTTCCATCTCCCGGGAAGGAAGACAGACTAAATAAGAATTACGCGGAAAAATACCGCAAAAACGAAAGGAAAGATGAAATATGGCAGGATTGATGCTCGGCAACCAGGCGGTCGCACGGGGCCTGTACGAAGCGGGCGTGGAGTTCGTTTCGAGCTATCCCGGAACACCCAGCACGGAGATAACCGAATTTGCGTCCACCTACGACAGGAATGAGATGTACAGTGAGTGGGCACCCAACGAGAAGGTGGCTTGTGAAGCCGCTATCGGCGCTTGCTTTGCGGGAAGGCGCTCCTTCTGCGCAATGAAGCACGTCGGACTGAACGTGGCGGCAGACCCGCTCTATACCGCGTCCTACACGGGTGTAAACGGAGGATTCGTGCTCGCAGTGGCGGACGACCAGGGAATGCACTCCTCACAGAACGAACAGGATTCCCGCAACCACGCTATCGGCGCGAAGCTCCCTATGGTAGAGCCCGCGGATTCCGGCGAATGCAAGGAATTCACCAAGATAGCCTACGAGATCTCGGAGCAGTTCGACACGCCCGTAATACTGCGGCTCTCAACGAGAGTGGCGCATTCCCAGAGCGTAGTCGAGCTTGAGGACAGAAAGACCGTCCGCTACGAATACAAGAAGGCTCCCCACAAGAATATAATGACCCCCGCAAACGCCAAGCCCAAGCACGTTATCGTTGAGGAACGCACGGCAAAGCTGCGTGAATACGCCGAGACTTCCCCGCTCAACCGCGTTGAGATGTTCGGCACCGATATCGGCATCATCGCCAACGGCGCAGCTTACCAGTACGCGAGAGAGGCGCTCGGCGAGAAGGCTTCCTACTTAAAGCTCGGTATGGTAAATCCCCTGCCCGTGAAGCTCATAAAAGATTTCGCGGCAAAGGTGAAGAAGCTGTACGTTGTCGAGGAGCTCGACGATATCATCGAAACGCACTGCCGCAAGATCGGTCTTGACCCCATCGGCAAGGAGCTGTTCACATTCATCGGAGAGTATTCGCAGACTTACATCCGCGAGAAGATACTCGGTGAGAAGAACGAGTTCGTTCAGCTCGAAGACACCATTCCGGTGCGTCCGCCCGTTATGTGCGCGGGATGTCCGCACAGAGGCGTGTTCTATACGCTCAAAAAGCTCGGCGTATTCGTAAGCGGCGATATCGGCTGCTACACTCTCGGCTCCGCGGCTCCGCTCGACGCTATGGACACCACCGTCTGTATGGGTGCCTCGATCAGCGGTCTGCACGGCTTCAACAAGGCTATGCGCGGTGAATACGAGGGCAAGGCTGTGGCCGTTATCGGCGACTCTACGTTCATACATTCCGGCATCACGGGACTTATCGACATCGCTTACAACCGCACCAATTCCACCGTTCTCGTGCTCGACAACAGCATTACCGGCATGACGGGACACCAGAACAACCCTGCCAATGGAAAGAACATATACGGCGATCCGGCGGCCGCTGTTGACCTCGAGGCGCTGTGCCACGCGGTCGGCATCGACAACGTGACGGTGGTTGACCCCGGCGACCTTGCCGAGACGGAGCGCGTCATAAAGGCTGCACTTGCCGCGGACGAACCCGCCGTGGTGATATGCAGAAAGCCCTGCGCGCTGCTCAAAACGGTCAAGCATAAGCCGCCGTTCAGCGTTGATAAAGACAAGTGCAAGACCTGCAAGGCTTGTATGCGCATAGGCTGCCCGGCTATCTCGATCACGGACGGTAAGGCGCAGATAGACAACACGCTCTGCGTGGGCTGCGGACTTTGCAGCCAGATGTGCAAGTTCGACGCGATAAGGGAATAAGGAGGACACGAAAATGGCTGAAACAAAGGCAATAATGCTCGTAGGCGTAGGCGGACAGGGCACCCTGCTCGCAAGCCGCATACTCGGTAACGTTCTCCTTTCCGCAGGATATGACGTAAAGGTGAGCGAGGTACACGGAATGTCGCAGCGCGGCGGCTCCGTGGTAACATACATCAAATACGGCGACAAGATATTCTCTCCCGTTATCGAAAAGGGCGAGGCAGATGTGATAATCTCGTTCGAGGAGCTTGAAGCCGCACGCTGGCTGCCTTATCTCAAAAAGGGCGGCAAGATAATCACGAACACACAGCAGATAAACCCGATGCCCGTTATCATGGGCGTTCAGGAATACCCGGAAAACCTGACGGAGAAGATACGCGCAAAAGGCGTCGATATCACAGCGATTGACGCGCTCTCGCTCGCTGAACAGGCGGGAAGTTCCCGTGCTGTGAACGTCGTGCTCATGGGACTTATCTCAAAGACTGCGGGATTCCCCGAGGAAGCATGGCAGGCAGCGCTTGACGCGTGTGTCCCCAAGAAAGCGATAGATATCAACAAGAAAGCGTTTGAACTCGGGCGCGGAGCATGACGGTCCGCCGAAAGAGCATCGCAGCGCGCTGGTTCACCAACATCTTCAGTATAGTTGCCGCCCTTCTTATAGTGCTGGATGTGGCGGCATACTTTCTGCTGAGGAGCTACTATTACGGCGCGGTGCGACAGTACATCGAGACGCAGGCCAATATTGTCGCCGGCGTTGTTGAACGCTTCTACGAGGAAGGTGCCACCGACTACGCAAACGAGATAATCAGCTCGGTCGAGCAGTTCGAGAAAAAGAACTACGCCGAGCTCATGGCGATAAACAAGAGCGGCAAAGTCTATCTTTCGAGCAGCGGCTTCACACCCGCACAGAGCTACGATATGCCGGATTATTATGATGCGAAGGCCTCCGACAGCCACAACGGCTACCACGTCGGGACACAGCCCAACGGTGAGAAGTATATGGCATATACGGTGCTGAATTCCGCGACGGGAAGCGGTCTGCGCATTGTCACTTCATTACAGAAGACCGACGGGCGCATAACGTCCCTCTCGCTCGGCATACTCGCCGCAAGCACGGTCGTATTGCTGCTCCTGCTGACGCTCGGTATGTACTTCATACGCAGTATCGTTCAACCCATACAGCGTGTCGCTGCCAGCGCGGGAAAGCTTGCGGACGGCGACCTTACCGTGCGTATAAACAAGGAGCGCGGCGATGAAATAGGAGAGCTCTGCGATGTTTTCAACTATATGGCGGATGAGCTCCAGCATTCCGAGAATATCAAGAACGAATTCATCTCGTCGGTATCTCACGAGTTGCGTACCCCGCTCACAGCGATAAAGGGCTGGACGGAGACGATAATGGAGATAGACGACCCCGAGACGCGCAAGAAGGGTATGCAGATAATCAGCAAGGAGACCGAGCGGCTTTCCGAAATGGTCGAGGAACTGCTGGACTTTTCACGCATACAGAACGGCCACCTGTCACTCCAGAAGACCGACCTCGACGTGATAGCTGAGCTCTCCGATGCTGTGCTGATGTACGAGGAACGCGCCCGCCTCGAGGGCATAACGCTCACGATAGATGAAAGTGACGAGCTTGCAATTGTCTATGGCGACAAGAACCGCCTCAGACAGGTGTTTATCAATATAATAGATAATTCAGTCAAGTACGGCAAAAAAGGCGGCCATACCCATGTCGGCACAACTGTCGCAAATGGTCGCATAACTATCTCCTTCAAGGATGACGGTGTCGGTATCGCCGAGGCTGACCTTCCGCACGTCAAGGAGAAATTCTATAAGGCAAACAATACCGTCCGCGGCTCAGGCATCGGCCTCGCAGTCGCCGACGAGATCATAACTATCCACGGCGGCACCCTCACCGTCAGCAGCGAGCAGGGCAAGGGCACAGAGGTAAGAATAGAACTGCCATTGAAATGAGAGTCGCTGCCGCGCGAGAGGTCGCTGCGCTCGAGACTGCGCTAACGCGCATGAGGGCAGGGCGTTGCCCTCCCCTCAAACTCCCGACCTAGTTCCTTTGTGCGACAAAGGAACCGAAAGCGTAGTGTTATCTGATCTACGACATACTGCAATATCCGGAGGTAACTTATGGAGAAATGTCCCAACTGCGGTCTTGACGCAATAATATGCGGTGAGCTTGTAAGCACCGGCGGTATCGTGTTCGTTCCGTATGAGCAGAACGGCCCCGAAAAGCAGTGCTCGTACATCAGCGCTCTCGCCTGCCGTAAATGCGGAACGGTATTCGGTTTTAAGCTTCTCGACAAACCCGCCAAAATAACCGACAGATAACAGGCTTTTTAATATATTAATATACGCTTTCGGTTCCTTTGTCGTACAAAGGAACTAGTGAGGGAGTTTGAGGGAGAGGCAACGCCTCTTCCTCATGCGCGTAAGCGCAGTCTCAAGCGCAGCGACCTCTCGAGCGAAAGCGATTTCTCACTCTCTACAGAACAGGGGACTACAGATGGACTACTTGGACAACATACGGAACTTCTGCATAATAGCGCACATAGACCATGGGAAGAGCACACTTGCGGACAGGATACTGGAGCAGACGAGCACTGTGGCGCAGCGCGACATGGAGGAGCAGCTGCTTGACAATATGGAGCTGGAGCGAGAGCGCGGAATCACCATAAAAGCCCGTGCGGTGCGCCTTAACTACAAGGCCGATGACGGTAACACCTACGTTTTCAACCTTATCGACACGCCCGGCCACGTCGATTTCAACTACGAGGTATCACGCTCACTGAACGCCTGTGAGGGCGCTATCCTCATCGTTGACGCATCGCAGGGCATTGAGGCGCAGACTCTTGCGAACACATACCTCGCGGTAGAGCAGGATTTAGAGGTCGTTCCCGTTATCAACAAGATCGACCTTATCTCCGCGCGCCCCGATGAAGTCAAGGCAGAGATCGAAGATGTCATCGGCATTCCCGCGGACGACGCACCGCTCATTTCCGCAAAAATGGGCATCAACATCAAGGATGTTATGGAGCGCATAGTGACGGCGATTCCCGCACCGAAGGGCGACCCGTCCGCACCTCTGAAAGCGCTCATCTTTGACAGCTACTACGACAGCTACAAGGGCGTTATCGTGTATGTCCGGTTGAAAGAGGGCTCGCTGCGGGCCGGAGACCGTATCAGAATGATGGCTACCGGCGCGGAATTCCAGACCGTTGAGGTGGGATATATGGGTGCGACCTCGCTTATTCCCGCCGCGGAACTGAAAGCCGGCGAGGTCGGATATATCGCGGCTTCAATAAAATCTATCGGCGACACGAAAGTCGGCGATACCGTGACAAGATGCGATATGCCGGCAGACAAGCCGCTTGCAGGCTACAGAAGCGTTAACCCCATGGTATTCAGCGGCATCTACCCCGCCGACGGGTCGAAATACGGCGACCTTCGCGATGCGCTCGAAAAGCTGCGTTTGAACGACGCTTCCCTCACCTTCGAGCCGGAAACCTCAATTGCGCTGGGATTCGGCTTCCGCTGCGGATTTCTCGGCCTGCTGCACATGGAGATAATCCAGGAGCGTCTGGAGCGTGAATATAACCTCGATCTGATAACCACGGCACCGAGCGTTGTTTACAAGATAGATAAGGTTAACGGCGAGACTGTTTTTATCGACAACCCGACCAACTTCCCCGACCCGTCGGAGATACAGCAGGCCTACGAGCCTATGGTGGAAGCGCACGTTTACGCGCCCTCTGATTACGTCGGCAACATAATGGAGCTCTGCCAGCAGCGCCGCGGCGTTTTCAAGGATATGAAATACCTTGACAAGACCCGCGTCGATCTGCACTACGACCTGCCGCTCAACGAGATAGTCTATGACTTCTTTGACGCGCTCAAATCGCGCACACGCGGCTACGCAAGCTATGACTATGAGTTCAAGGGGTTTGTCCCCTCAAAGCTCGTCAAGCTCGATATACTGCTCAACGGCGACGTTGTGGACGCTCTGTCGTTCATCGTTTTCTCGGAAAGCGCCTACCCGCGCGCCCGTAAGATAACCGAGCGCCTGAAAGAACACATACCGCGGCAGATGTTTGAAGTACCTGTGCAGGCGGCGGTGGGCGGCAAGATAATCGCCCGCGAAACTATCAAGGCAATGCGCAAGGACGTTCTCGCAAAGTGCTACGGCGGCGATATCACACGAAAGAAGAAGCTCCTCGAAAAGCAGAAAGAGGGCAAAAAGCGTATGCGCCAGCTCGGCACGGTAGAAGTGCCGCAGGAGGCGTTTATGGCGGTCCTGAAGCTCGACGATGACTCGTGATACCGGGCTGTATATACACGTTCCGTTCTGCCTGTCGAAATGCCCGTACTGCGACTTCTACTCGGTACGGTTCGGCCGTGAAAGGGCGCGGGAATACGCGGCGGCAGTGATACGCAATATCGCGCACTACGCGGGTCGCTATGACACCGTATATTTCGGCGGGGGAACGCCGATACTGCTGTATGATCACATCCCCGATATCATTTCGGCGGCGGATATCGCACCGGACGCGGAGATAACGGTCGAAGCGAACCCGTGCATGGCGGAGCCGCACATTCTCGCGGCGCTGCGGAAAACTGGCGTGAACAGGCTGTCATTCGGCGTCCAGTCGATGAACGAGCGGGAGCTTACATTTCTCGGTCGGCGCCATACCGTGACACAGGCCGAAAATGCTCTGCGAAACGCGCATACTGCGGGATTTGACAATATCAGCGCGGATATGATGATAGCGCTCCCCGGACAGAGCGAGGACGATATCGCACGCACTGCGGAACGGCTCGCCGGGCTCGGTGCCGTGCACATTTCCGCATACATCCTTAAAGTCGAGGACGGAACGCCGTTCGCTGAGCGGGAGCTTTCCCTGCCCGACGACGACCGCGCCGCGGAGCTTTATCTGCACACGGTCGATACGCTCGAACGGCTCGGTTACAGGCAGTACGAGATCAGCAACTTCGCGCGGGAGGGGTATGAAAGCCGCCACAATCTGAAATACTGGCGGTGCGAGGAATACCTCGGCATAGGCGCGGCGGCGCACTCGTATCTTGACGGAAAGCGCTTCTGCACCGCACGGGACATTGACGCGTTCATCGCCTCACCTGTGCAGGAAGTGAGCATCACGGACGAGCAGCCGGGCGACTGGGAAGAATACGCGATGCTGAAACTGCGGCTTACTGAAGGCATCACCTTTACGGATGCGGCACGTTTCGGCAAATCCGACGAACTTCTCCAAAACGCAAAGAAACTCCCCACAAATCTTGTTAACATCACAGACTGCGGCATTTCACTCACACCGAACGGCTTTATAATATCCAATTCTGTTATCTGTAAACTTATTTTTTAAATTCAGCGCGGCAGCATATCGCTTTCGCTTCCTTTGCCGCGCAAAGGAAGTAGGTCGGGAGTTTGAGGGAAGGGCAACGCCCTGCCCTCATGCGCGTAAGCGCCGTCTCGAGCGCAAGCGACTTTCTCACTTTCTGAGGTTCTCTTATGGAATATATCTCGATAGGAAATGTTAAGATAAAGAAGAGCGCTGCGCTCGCACCCATGGCGGGTATCGCGGACACGGCTTTCCGCACGGTGATGAAGCGCTTCGGCGCGGCGTATGTCGTGGGCGAAATGGCAAGCTGCAAGGGGCTCTGCTACAGCGACCGAAAGACTGCGGAACTGCTGACGCTGACAGACATCGAGCACCCTGCGGCGATACAGCTTTTCGGCAGCGAGCCGGAATTTGCCGCCAAATCGGTTGAAATAGCCGAGCGGTATAAGCCTGATATCATCGACCTCAATGCGGGCTGCCCCGTTCCAAAAGTAGCGGGAAACGGCGCGGGAAGCGCTCTGATGAAAGACCCCGTACTGTTCGGGGAAATGGTGTCCGCTATCGTATCAGCGGCGCACGTTCCCGTGACGGTGAAGATACGCGCGGGGTGGGATGCCGGACACATCAACGCCTGTGAGATCGCGCATATCGCCGAAGAATGCGGCGCGGCGGCAGTCGCAGTTCACGGGCGCACGAAAACGCAGATGTACAGCGGCGAAGCAGACTGGGATATTATCGCGGCGGTAAAGCAGTCGGTGAAGATACCAGTCATAGGCAACGGCGATGTTGACAGCGTGGAAAAATGCGCGGCAATGTACCGCGAAACGGGATGCGATCTTGTGATGATCGCGCGGGGTGCTTACGGAGATCCGTGGCTGTTCCGCGACATAGACGACTACTGTGAAGGCAGGCCGATACAACACGCACCTACGCTTGCCGAGCGGCTTGACGTTATGCGTGAACACATTGAGCTGCTCACAAAATGCAAGGGTGAGAGTGTCGGAATGAAAGAAGCGCGCGCACAGGCAGCTTTCTACCTTAAAGGAATACCGAACGCCGCTAAATACCGTGGGATGTGCGGACGGCTCTCAAAGCTCGGAGACCTGTATGAGCTTATCGGAGTGATCGAGCGCGAAACCGCGACAGACACGGTATCTGTTACGACCAATGGGTAAAAATAAACTGTTCACGACCTGAGAGTAAAAATATGTCATGCATTTCATTTTCTCCCCGAAGACGGGAAAGAATGAAACAAGAATATCCGGAGGAAAACAAAAATGTACGAGTACAAGGTGGACATCTACAAGGTAAAATACGCGGAAGACGCGATGAATACCTATGCACGCGAGGGATGGCGCGTCGTCGCGGTCACTCCCGACCACATCACGGGATTTGTCGATGTGTTCTTCGAGCGCGAGATCGGCAGCGCTCCCGTGGAGGCTCCCGAGGAAGCCGCAGAGATAGCCGACCAGGAAAGAAAGATCGAGCACATCGATCCGAGCGAATATCCCGAAGATCCCACCGATTTCAACTCCGACATCTGGGATTTTCCGGGCGAAAATGAAGAAAGTGAGGAACTTGTATGATAGCACTTGTGACCGGAGCGAGCTCCGGAATGGGCCGCGAATTCTCAAAAATACTTGCAAGGCGCGGCTTCAATCTCGTTATCGTAGCCCGCCGCAGACAGCGTCTTGAGGAGCTTCGCAGGGAGCTTACCGAGCAGTACGGAGTAAAGGTGAAGGTGCTCGTCCACGACCTTTCAGACCCCGACGAGTGCAAGGCGCTTTATGCCGAGGTCGAGAACGCCAGAATCGACATTCTCATCAACAACGCGGGCTTCGGCGTGTTCGGGAAATTCACCGAGACCGACCTCGACCGCGAGATAGAAATGATCGACGTGAACATCAAGGCTCTGCATATACTGACCAAGCTGTTCCTGCGCAAATTCGTGAAGCGCGACCGCGGCTATATCCTCAATATCGCGTCACTGGCGGCATTTACCGCAGGTCCCTACTTCTCGTCGTACTACGCCTCCAAGAACTACGTCTTACAGCTCACCAAGGCGATATACGAGGAACTGCGCGAGGATAAGTCCAACGTGTATATCGGCGCGTTCTGCCCCGGCCCGGTAAAGACCGAGTTCAACGATGTCGCGGGTGCGGAATTCGCGGTGGCGGGGCTCGATGAAGCCGAAGCTGCGGAATACGCGATAGAAAAGATGTTCGACGGACAGCTCATCATCGTACCGAAGATGTACGCCAAGGCGGCCGCAGCAATGCAGCGGTTCGTCCCGACAAAGGTGATGCTCGCCGCCACGGGAAAGCTCCAGCGCTCCCGCACACTGAAAGAGCCCGAGCTGCCTGCGCCGGTCAATACCGGTGGGGATATGAAGCTCCGCCTGTCTGACGACGAGCTCGAACAGGCGATTTCCGGCATCGTCGATGACATCAAGGACATCAACGAACTCTGATGCCGGAGTAATATTCTTCGTGAAACACGGAAAAAGGAGGACATGTATGATCAGGGCACTGCTTACTATCGACGATGTTTCATCAAAGAATACGCCTGCCATAGTGGACTATCTTAACGAAAAGAAAATACCGGTCATAATGTTCATGGTGGGACAATGGGCTGAGAAATACCCCGAACAGCTCATCTATGCACTGAAACACGGTATGATCGTCGGCAATCACAGTTACACACACCCGGAGTTTTCAAAACTAAGCTTTGAAGAATGTAAAAACGAGATAGAAAGGAACGAAGAGGTACTTGACAGGTTTTATGACCGCGCAGGAGTTGAGCGGAAATACAGACCGTTCCGTTTTCCATACGGTGACAAAGGCGGCGTGAACAAGGAAAAAATACAGGAATTTCTTTCTATGAAAAAATTCGACAAGGTTGACGACACGCAGCTCGATTATCCGTGGTGGCAAGAGAAAGGACTCGACAAGGATACAGACACCTTATGGACGTTTGATTTTGCGGAATACAACATACGTCCGGACAGCGGTTTTACGCTTGACGATGTTATGAAACGGATATACGAACAGGACCCCGGCGACGGTGCGCCGCTTCTCAAAGACGAAAGCCGTCATATTCTCCTTCTCCACGCACACGATGAGACCGAAGAGCTTGTACCCGGGTACTACAGGATATTTATTGATGAATTGCTGAAAAACGGGGTGGAATTCACTGCTCCCGGATTTATCCGGCAATAAAACAATTGGTTGTTCAATATTTGGGCTCCTCTAAAAACGTATTGTCGTTCAGGCGTGCCGGCATTTAGTCGGCAGATTGTACAGAAATTTTGCAGGAATACTGGCGTATTTCAAGAAATTTCTGTGCAATATGACGGCTAAAGGGTGGTGCGAATGGGCGGCAAGAGGTTTTTAGAGGTGCCCA
>JAEEGL013331229.1_pt1 | contig 17295 bp, 15 predicted proteins | sample 9134231 | NCBI WGS metagenome assembly JAEEGL01 (sample SAMN16246548, study PRJNA631951) | gut metagenome | biome: gut microbiome; feature: rumen; material: fiber-attached | host: Bos | place: Iran: Karaj | collected 2018-10
AAGACCGCCTATGATCTGATCGTAGAAAACACAGATCCGCAGTATGTCAACTTCGAGCTTGATACATACTGGATGGCAGATGGCGGTGCAGATGTCACAGCCCTTGTAAACAAACTCTCAGACAGAATGGTGATGTGGCACATAAATGACAGGGGCTGCAGGAAAAAGGGACCTTTCATTACGCCCATCCTCAAAGAGGACGCTGCGGAACTCGGCACAGGAAATATGCCCCTCGATGCTATTTTGGAGACCGTAAAGGCCAATACCGGGGTAGAAGCGATCGTTCTTGAGACTCACAAAAACTGGATCGATAATGATCCTATTAAGAGCCTTACGGTAAGTGCAGAGTGGTTTAGAAAAAACCGATGATCCGGAGCGGAAACGAGTTGCGCAAAATGACGGTAAAATCGCCTTGATTTGCCGTCATTTTTTGTGGTTAAATAATGCTAAATATTGGTACCGTGTACTGTTAACACAGGAAAAAGAGCGCGTGAATGAAGTAATTGCCCAGACAAGAAGGAAATATGGATATCTGTTTGAAAAAAAATAAAAAAGAAAACATTGCAATATATCTTCTGATCCTGCTGGGAACACTGGTTTTCTGGATTCCTTATATGACCAAAGGGTTTATTCCCGGGGCAGAGGTTGATTTTCATTATGCCAGAGTGGAGACGCTGTCTCAGTGCATAAAGGAAGGGATATTTCCCGCCAAGATAAGACCCATGCATATGAAGGGCTATGGCTACGGGATAGGATTTTTCTATCCTGATGTTTTTTTGTATATACCTGCGGTGCTTCTGGTGTTTGGGGCGGATTATGCCATAGTTCTGAAAATCTATATGTTCATTGTCACACTGATAGGAGGCGTGGCTTTTTATCAGTGCGCAGTCCGGCTCACAGGCAGAAAAGATCTGGCACTTCTTGGAGAGATCCTCTTTATGGAATCGGTGATAAATGATGTCAACGTCTTCGTAGGAGGAGGGCTTCCCCATCTCTTTGCCTACATGGCTCTGCCACTGGGATTCTTTGGCCTTTTCAGCGCCCTTAAAAGGGAAAAGAAAGGCATCCTTTTATACATCATATCTGTGGTTACGGTTCTTTTGGCCCACGCCATCATATTCATGACTCTGATGCTGGGACTGGGGATCATACTTCTTTTCCATGTTAAGGTCATTAAAAAAGACATTGGCATCCTTAAGGGGCTTATTCTGGCGAGCGTTGTGGGAGCGTTTATCACTACGGCCTTCTGGCTTCCTGCCCTTGAGCAGATGCTCCACACCTGGTTCAAGACATTCCACGGGAATTACTATATTGTTTCTGAGCATGTGCTGACCCTAAAGGAGCTTTTTACCCAGCACCTTGGAATTCTGCTGTCGGTAGTCTTCCTTTTTTGCGTAGTGGTTTATTTTGTGCTTCTTTTTAAGAAAAAGAAAATGCCATTGGAGGTTACGGGCACACTTTTTGTGACGGTGTTCTACATATGGTTTTGCACATCTTCCCTCATTTGGAAGGGCTTCCTTGGAAGGAAGATGAACTTTTTTGAATATACCGACAGGTTTGATTTTGTGATCACCGTAACCATGATACTGTTTATCATGATGGTTCTTAAAGAGCTTGAGGTAAAAGAGCTGTCGGGGATCGCTTTTGTGGCGGCTTCGGTGGTGCTTATCTTTGCTTCAAGACTTCTGGTGAGACCGGATCTATTTACATCATTTAAGGGGGAGAAGATGGAGCTGTCAGCAGACCTCTTGGAAAAAGACTTTATGGTGTCCGGGGCAGAATGGCTTCCATCGGAGACAAACATGATGTTGTGCAATACTCCCACAACAGCCTTCGCAGATGACGGCACGCCGGCTGAGGGGGAAAAGCTCAGAAGCGACAGCTGGTTTGGAGTGACCCTGGACGGAAGTAAGAACTATTATGACATGCCTTACATATATTATTATGGCTACAGGGCCTTTGTTCTGAATGAGAACGGCGAGGTGGACCACGAGCTTGAAGTTAAGCAGGCCGTTGACGGGAACGGTCTTGTGAGGGTATTTATACCCCGGGAGGATACCGGGGCTTTGAAGGTTGTTGTGACCTATAAAGTTACGCCTTTGCAGATCATATCCTATATCGTGACGATGCTTGCCCTGGTTGTGGCAGCGATATTGGTATCGTATACTATTAATGGATGTGTTAAATGCTCGGAAAAAAATAAAAGATAAGAGGCTAAAGAGTGAAACAGCAAATTGATTTAAACAATAAAACTATACTGGTCACCGGTTCGCCGGGATTTATCGGTGCCAACCTGGTAATGAGGTTACTGTCGGAGATGTCTGCGGGGACTATTATCTCTTTGGATAACATGAACGATTATTATGATCCAAAGCTGAAGGAGTACCGACTGGAGTTGATAAATGAGGCTGCCAAAAAGAGCAGCGCAGAGCACAAATTTATTAAGGGGTCAATAGCGGACAAAGCGCTGGTGGAGAAGCTTTTTGAGGATTACAGGCCGTCGATTGTGGTCAATCTTGCAGCTCAGGCGGGGGTTCGTTACAGTATTGACCACCCTGACGTTTATATAGAGTCGAATATTATTGGATTCTACAATATTCTTGAGGCATGCAGAAATCATCCTGTTGAGCACCTGGTTTATGCGTCATCATCCTCTGTTTACGGCGGCAACAAGAAGGTGCCCTTCAGTACGGATGATAAAGTTGATAATCCGGTAAGTCTTTATGCTGCGACCAAGAAGTCAAATGAGCTTCTGGCTCACAGCTATTCAAAGCTTTACAACATTCCAAGCACCGGTCTGAGGTTCTTTACGGTTTACGGTCCGGCTGGAAGGCCGGATATGTTCTACTTTTCTGCCACAAACACCCTGGCAAAGGATGGAACCATTAAGATATTTAATTATGGAAATATGAAGCGCGATTTCACATATATTGATGACATCGTGGAAGGTGTATACAGGGTAATGCAGGGAGCACCAATGAAGGCAACCGGTGAGGACGGTCTTCCGGTTCCGCCGTACGCTGTGTACAACATCGGTGGAGGAACGCCTGAAGATCTTTTGACCTATATTGCGACTCTTCAGGAGGAGCTGGTGAACGCCGGAGTGCTTCCGGCTGATTATGATTTTAAAGGCCACAGGGAGCTGGTGCCTATGCAGCAGGGAGATGTGCCCATTACATATGCTGACAGTAAGGCACTGGAAGATGACTATGGCTTCAAACCATCCATAGATATCAGAACCGGGCTTCATGCTTTCGCACAGTGGTATGCGAAGTTTTATGGGTGATTGAACTATGCACTGCGGATTCGCGTCTGTTTTCTGACTGATGCGGCGTTAATTCTGCACTGCCCGTTGAATGAAATCTCCGGTCAGGTTGGTGCAGCGCGCGCAGACTGAAAGAGCTTCATATTCGTAATAGAATTTCCTTAAGTTTTCTTTGAGTAAAAGAATGTCCTCCGACCTTGCCAGATGTCGTTTTCCGGAATCTCCGAGTATTGTATGTCATAGTCAGACAGCTGTCATCTATATGCTATAATAAATCGTATACTTCATATCGTAAAGTTGTTTTGTGGACGGAATGCCAGTCTTCTTTCTGCTTCGTATAAAAGGTAAAGGGTATGGATAAGTATGTTCAGATTGCCTATAGTGTGCACGATGACTCAGGTATCTATTACGAGTACTTAGGGATTTCGCTGGTATCCGTTATGGAAAATACCAATGAGCACCTGTGGTTTCATATCCTGTGTGACGAGACACTCACTCCGAAGGCGCGGGATGTACTTCGAAGGATATGTGAGGGCTACGGGCAGGAGATTGTCTTTTACGATATAGCGCTCGATGAGCGCATTGATACAAAAGAGCTGCTAAGCTCCGGCTACTGTGAGGGAATCCTGTACCGGCTGTATCTTCCGCAGCTTTTGCCGGAGGTCTCAAAGCTCATCTATCTGGATGCGGATATCATTGCATATGGTGATGTCAAAAACATCTGGGAGTTTGATGTTTCGAAGTGCTGTGTTGCCGGGAGGTGGGACCCACCGATCCTTGGCTACAAGCCGTTGGATGAAGAGGCGACGAAAAAGGCCATGCCCTTCTGGGAGAGCACCGACTGGAACAGATATATAAATTCCGGGGTCCTTGTCATGAATCTTGACAGGATACGAAAGGGCCACCGGCTCCTTGAAGAGGCGATAGATTTTTGGAACAGGTATGGGATGATGTTTCCGGATCAGGATGCGATCAACTTCTGTTTTCGGGATGACAAGATTCTCCTTCCGATAGAGTTTAACCTTCCAAACAGGCTTGCCCCGTCCCTTAGCGAGGGATATTTTTACCACTATACCTACAATAATGAGATGACAGACAAGCTGGACCATGTAGACAATCTGGTTCTGACTTATTGGGAAAAGACACCGTTTTTTAAGTCCGGGTATGGCAAGAAGGAAAAGATAGTTTATCTTCGACGTATCAAGAGCCGGAGGGCTGTCTATGAAAGGCTTTGTGAATATCGCCCTTTGATTGGAGATGAAATTCTGGGATATGCGAGAAGTCTTTTCATGGATGGGGATTTTGAGGCGCTAAAAGAGTATGTTTCGGAGAGATTAGAGATAAAAAGAAATCGCATCAGGTACCTCAATCTATCCTATTACCTTGCGCGTGCATATAAGGAACTTGGCGAAAAGGAAAAAGCAGTGGAGGTCCTTGAAGCCTCTGTCTCATCAGATGCAGATTCTTCATATATAGGGCAGAATCTAAGGGAGATTGAGCAGCGGTATGAGCTTGGCGAGGCGTACTATGAGAATGGACAGTACGAGGAGGCAAGGCAGCAGTACCTATCCTGCATCTATTTTGGAAATTTGGAGAAAAGGCAGATTGCGATCAAGGCTCTTTCGCATCTGATAAAATGTGAGATAAAAATGGAGCATATAGACGGCGCAAAAGAGCACCTGTGTATGCTCAGGAGTATTGAACCTTTTGACGATGAGACGAAGCTTTGGAAGCTTCAGATCGAGGTACTTGAGAGAAAGATAAAGAAACGGGCGAGGTAGGAGCGTGAAAGAGTTTACCTGGGAAGCCTACGATGAACGAAGGATCCTGATATGCGGTTCTGTCAATATGTGCTTTATGATCCTTGGGCAGTTCCCGGGGGACTATACGGAGACGGTGTATCTTTGTGATGAGAACTACGCCGGGATGGATTATGAAGAGGTCCTTTCGCAAATTGAGGAAAAAGCTGTGAGTCAAATAGAACATTCCCAATTGACTCCCTCTATTGACTCCGAGGAGGAAAGGCTGTACCTGGAGGAGGTACGAGGTTATTTCGAAAAGCTAAGGAGGCTGAAGGTAAAGCTCCTTTCAGGAGAAGAGATTGGCTCTTTTGCCGGCGACTACTGTATACTTGCCAGCAGAACACTTTTTAACAGATATTGCAAATGCCTTGGGTATACGAGCCTCGAGGATTTCTATTCGGCGGTTCCGATTCTGAAAACCGGATATGCCAGGATGACCTATTTTGGCTATCTGACCACGCTTTATAGAAGGCAGAAAAACGGGCTGTATCTTGGCGGCGTGGAGATCAATCTGACGAAGCGCTGCACCCTCAGATGTCGGGACTGCGCGAATCTCATTCAGTACTATGACTGCCCGGAGCGCATGGATGCGGATGTGGTTGTCCGCTCTGTGAAAAGGCTTCTAGCTGCGGTTGATGGTATAGCGATGTTCAAGCTCATGGGCGGTGAGCCGCTTCTTGAACAGGAAATGATGCAAAAGATCCTTTCCCTGCCGGAGCTTTCTCCCGGTGGGAAAGTGCTTGGAATACAGATAATTACAAATGGAACCCTGCTGTTTAATGAAGACCTGCTAAAGCTCATGCGTAAAAATCCCCTGCTTGGGGTGCTGATGAGCAATTACGGCAGCTTGTCTTTTAAAGAGCAGGAACTGAAAAAACAGCTGTCGGACTTTGGAGTGCAATATTCGGAGATAGCGGAAAATGACAGATGGCGCAACTTCGGTGACCCGCACAAGGTATATCATGACCCTGAGGAGGCTTCAAAGCTGTACAATAAGTGCAGGTCCAAGGAGAACTGCTGCACCGTGTTAGATGGAAGGTTTTATGCCTGCCCGAGGGCTGCCCATGGCGACATGCTTGGATTTTACCCGGAGCCGGAAGGACATGTGGATCTGTTGGGACCTGAGGATGAGCTCACCCTCAGGGCAGAGCTTAAGAAATTCTACTACGAATATGAGGCCACGTCAGTGTGCATGCGATGCACCAATCTGACGGGCGACCTGATAGAGCGTGCAGTGCAGAAAACGAAAAAGGAGAGTTAGGTGAATAACAAACTCAGCATAATCCTGCCGGCGTTCAATGCGCAAAAGACCATTGGAAGGGCCATAGACAGCGTCCTTTTAGCCGATATTCCGCTGGAGATCGTGGTCATAGATGATGGCTCTTTTGACGATACAAGGAAGATCTGTGAGAACTACGAAAGAGAAGATAAAAGGGTAAAGGTCTTTTTCCAGAAAAATCAGGGACCCGGGGCAGCCAGAAACAGTGGCCTTTTGAGGGCGACCGGGGCATACATTGGATTTATGGATGCGGATGACTGCTATGATGCGTCAGCTCTGGAAAGGGCCTGGAAGATACTTGAGGAAAATAAAGCCGGCGCTGTGTGCATGGGAATCAGGATGATCCCTGAAAGTCAGTTTCCTGACGGTGAGGGAACTATTCTTTACAGACAGAACGAAGATTCGGTCATCACCGGCATGGAAGCTTTCAGGCGAATGCTTGCCGGGAACGGCCTGGATTCCAACACCTATGCCAAGTTCTACCGAAGGGAGCTGATGCCGGAAGTCCTTCATTTCTATGAGGGGATGCTTGGCGACGATATCCCTGTCACCTACAGGATGCTCCTTTCTGCGAAGAGCGTGTACATGATGAGTGATGTGGGGTATCTGTACTGCGAGGATGAGAGCAGCGAGAGCCTCTCCGGTGTGCAGTTTGAGCCCTATTTCATGGACATGGTGGACAGGGCAAAAGAGCTCTTTGAGTTGGTCCAAAGTGAGTACCCTCAGTTTCGGGACGAGGCAGCAGGCTTTTATCTTGACCTGGTTTTGCAGTGCGTTGAGCGGCTCCTCGCGACTGACCCGGTGGAGAGAGAAAAGTACATCAATGAACTAAGAAAGCTTTTGAATGAAATTGAGATATATTTCGAGGATTTCAAAAAGACTTCGCATATAAGTAAACGAAGGAAATTGGAGTTTAATTTCTATCTGGCTTCAGTGAAGATGGGCTCAAAGTCATAGGAACCAATGGGTTGTGCCAAGGAAATTTGCCATGGGACGGTTCTTTTGGCAGATCGGATAAATAATAAGAAGGAGAGACAAAATATGCAGATGAAGGAGATTTTAAAGAAACTTATTGATGCGGGGAAGAAGGATGCGCTGGATTCCCTGGAGGATTTGACCAATGCTGCGAAAGAGCTTGGCTACTCGGATAAAGAGATTGATGAGGCACTTGACGGCTTTGATGGTTTCCCTCTTGATGATGATGATCTTGTGGAAATTACCGGAGGCCATGATATTAGTTGTGCCCCTATTTATAATCGTGGTAGGATCTACCAGGTATAGCTCTGCATCACTGATTCTTGGACCGTCCCCGTGGCAGGTTAGTCATCGTGATGGGTAAAATGAACCGGCTTTGTGGCAGGTTCACATGGCAGGTTTGAAGGAAAACAGAAAGGACAGATCTTGGATAAGAAGGAAAACTCCCCAATTACCATCAGCGTCTGCATGATCGTCAGGGACGAGGAACCTGTGCTGGAGAGGTGTCTTAATAATGTAAGGCAGTTTGCGGATGAGATTATAGTTGTGGATACCGGCTCAAAGGATCCCACAAGGGAAATTGCCTGCCGCTTTACGGACAAGGTCTATGATTTTGAATGGATCGACGATTTTGCCGCGGCAAGAAATTATTCCTATGAAAAGGCTACCTGCGACTATGTCATGTGGCTTGACGCTGATGATGATATTGAAGATGAGGATATCGAAAGGATACTGGATCTCAAGAAAAACATGCCGCTTTCTGCAGATGTAGTTCTGTTTACCTATACGGGAGATGTGGATCCTGAAAATCCTTTTATGGACAGCACCTTGGTCCGTGACCGGCTTATCCGCAGATCTCTCAACCCCAGGTGGGAGTATCCCATCCATGAAGTCATAAAGCTAAGGCCACAGTGGAATATACTCATTCGACCTGATATCCATATTATTCACAGAAAAATAGTGGTAAATGAAGAGGGCAGGAACCTTCGGATCATGGAGAAGGCCCTCTTAAATGGCATGCCCATTGACAGCTATATTCGCGGCTATTACTGTCGTGAGCTTACCGATGCAAAAAGATATGAGGAAGCAGAAAAAGAATTTGACAGTCTCTGGGAAACCGGGGATGAGTCGGATATTGATTATGCTCTTTTTTTCTACATACAAAGTATGAACCACCTTAAGCGCCTTGACAGTTTAAAAATGCGTCTTGAGGATTATATAGAGCGCTTTGGGAAAAGCGAGATGGTCTTTTGCTGTCTGGGTGATATATATCGGAGAGAAAAGAACTATGAAAAGGCCATAGAATACTACCAAAAGGCCCTGGAGGTTGATGTGGATATCACGGACCACAGGCTGCATTTTAAGGCTTACAACGAATTTATGCCGCTGCTTGGACTGGGTAAGTGCTATTATAACCTGGAGCAATTTGAACAGGCTGATAAGTATTTTGAAAAAGCAAAGATGATCTGCCCGGACAATATCGAGCTTAAGCTGATAAATCTTTTTGCCAACATTGGCAGGCGGTGCTTGATCACTGGAAAGTTCCAAACACCAAAAAGGATATCTTGAGAAACGCCGCCCCGTGCAGATGCTGAAGTGCGCATGGATGGCAGTTCATGTAGCTCTTTTGCTGCTTAAAGATTACAAGAAGGTTGAAGCGGAATATAAAAAGAAAAATATTGTGGTATACTAGAAAATAGTGTTTAAAAGAGACTTTGTCTTTTAACAGGAAAATATATTAGTTTAAAGGAAGAAACATGGAAAAATTATATATCGTAATGCCAACCTATAATGAGGAAGCTAACATCAGGGATGTGGTTTCGTCATGGTATCCGATACTGGATGTGGCAGGAGAGGATTCAAGGCTCGTAATCTCAGATGGAGGGTCAAAAGACAATACATTAGATATATTGTATCAACTGCAGAAGGAGTATCCCAAGCTGGAGGTACTACCAAGACCTGATACGGATCACGGCACTAAGGTTATGATCCTTTATAAGTATGCCATAGAGCATAAGGCCGACTGGATATTCCAGACAGATTCGGATGGTCAGACAATGCCTTCAGAGTTCGCAGAGTTTTGGGAACTTAGAAATAAGTATGATGCAATTATAGGAAACAGGACCAAGCGCGGAGACGGATCAGACCGTAAGTTTGTTGAGAATGTACTAAGGATGTATCTGCTTTTCTTTTTCGGCAGGCTGGTTCCTGATGCCAATGCTCCTTTCAGACTCATGAGGGCGGAACTGGTAGACAAATATATCGGGCTCATGCCGGATGGATTTAATCTGCCAAACGCTATACTTACAGAATGTTTTGTAAAGTTTAAAGAAAAAGTCACTTTCAGGGAGATTACTTTCAGACCGCGTCAGGGTGGCAAGAATTACATGAATTGGAACAGGATTGTGAAGATTGGAAAAGAATCCATCAAAAACTTTTCCATGGTCAGGAAAAATATGAAGGAGTTTGAAAAAACTCATAAGCACAATTGAGTATGTGTCAGGAGGAATAGCAGTATATGAAAGTGGTAATACTTGCCGGAGGAAAAGGAACAAGGATATCCGAAGAATCGCACCTTAGGCCGAAGCCCATGGTGGAAATCGGAGGAATGCCAATCCTGTGGCATATCATGAAGGGCTATTCCCACTATGGCTTTAATGAGTTCATTATTTGTGCAGGATACAAGCAGGATGTCATTAAGGACTGGTTTACCCAGTATTATATCCATTCCTCTGATATTACCTTTGATTTCACCAGCGGGAACGAAGTGATAGTTCATCAGCACCGTGTTGAGCCATGGAAGGTCACAGTAGTGGACACCGGTCTTGAAACCCAGACCGGAGGACGAATAAAGCGCATTCGTCCCTATGTGGAAAACAGCACATTTTTGATGACTTACGGCGACGGCGTCAGCGATGTTAATATTCCTGAAGTTATAAAGTTCCATCAGGAGCATAACAAGTTAGCTACTCTTACCATGTACAATTTCGGTCAGACAAAGGGTGTCCTGGAGAGAGACAGCAGCGGATCCATAAAAGCCTTCCGTGAAAAATCCACCTATGACGGAAACCTTATCAACATTGGATTTATGGTTCTGGAGCCGGGGGTTTTTGATTATATCTCCGGAGATGATATGCCCTTTGAGAGTGAGCCTCTGTCAAACCTTGTAAGAGACAGGGAACTTGTGGGCTATGTCCATCAGGGCTTCTGGCAGTGCATGGATACCATGAACGAAAGGACCAAGCTGGAAAAAATATGGACATCCGGAAATGCTCCCTGGAAGATATGGGAGGATAACAGCGATGCTCAATGATCTTAGTTTCTACAATAAAAAAACTGTTCTGGTCACAGGGCATACAGGATTCAAGGGATCCTGGATGTGCTGTGCTCTTGTCAATGCCGGCGCCAATGTGATCGGCTATTCCAGCTGTTCAAAAACAGAGACAAGACTCTTTGACCTCTGCGGGATAAAGGATCAGATCACCCATATAAAAGGTGACGTAAGAGATCTAGAGCACCTTAAAGAGGTGTTTTCTAAATATCAGCCCGAGATAGTCATCCACATGGCAGCTCAGCCGATTGTAAGAACCAGCTATCAGGACCCTGTCGGCACCTATGAGACCAATGTCCTTGGTACAGTGAATGTTCTTGAGTGTGTCAGACTTAACCCATGCGTTAAGTCATTTCTAAATGTCACCACGGATAAAGTATATGAAAACCGCGAGTGGGAGTGGGGCTACCGCGAGAACGAGCCCCTGGACGGGTATGATCCTTATTCCAATTCCAAGTCATGTTCAGAACTGGTTACCCACAGCTACAAAAACAGCTTTTTTGCTGACGGACGCACTGCCATATCCACGGCCCGTGCAGGAAACGTAATAGGCGGCGGCGATTTTGCCAAGGACCGCATAATTCCGGACTGCGTAAGATCTGCTCTTAAGCATGAGGATATCATTGTGAGGAATCCGTATTCAACCCGCCCATATCAGCATGTCCTGGAGCCGGTGTGTGCCTACCTGATGATAGCAGCGAAGCAGTATGAAGATATAAAGTATGCAGGATACTACAACGTTGGTCCCGATGACCGTGACTGTTTTCAGACGGGAAAACTGGTGGACACCTTTGTACACTATTGGGGCGAGAACCTGAAGTGGATAGATAAAAATGATGGCGGACCTCACGAGGCAAACTTCCTTAAGCTGGACTGCTCAAAGTTGAAGACAACCTTTGACTGGCAGCCAAGGTGGAATCTGAACAAAGCCATAGAGAAGGTCGTTGAGTGGACCAAGTGCTGGAACGAAGGCAGAGATGTGAGAAAATGCATGGATGCTCAGATCGATGAGTATCTGGGAGGCGGCTGCTGATGAATACAGTTATCATTACCGGCGCCGATGGTTTTATCGGAACGCACCTTTCCAAATATCTGACAGATCATGGCTACGAAGTTTATGCAGTCGTTTGGAGCGGAAGTCAGACAAAAGACAGGATCGCCGGGATGGATCATGTACATATGGTGGAGGGTGATCTGAATGATTACGGGAAACTGATAGAGAAGCTTCCTCAGAAAGCCTGTGCATTTATCCATTTGGCCTGGATGGGAGTAACCCCTGATAAAAGAGCAGATCTTTCTTTTCAGATGATGAATGTAGAGATGGCTGCAAATGCAGTAAAACTTGCGTCGGAAGTTAAGGCTGAGAAATTTCTTTTCCCCGGTTCTACCATGGAATACATTCATTATGGCAGGCCCATAGATGAAAGAGCAGTTCCCTCGCCTTTAAACGCCTACGGTGCTGCCAAGATATCAGCTAGATATGCCTGCTCCATCCTCTGCAGACAGCTTGGAGTGAGCTTTGTTTATGTGGTAATCTCCGGGATCTACTCAGAGGACAGGGATGACAACAATGTTATCTACTACACCATCGATAAGCTTTTAAATCGTGAGAAGCCTTCACTGACAAGGCTTGAGCAGTTATGGGATTATATTCATATCGATGATGTGGTATATGGGTTCAGGCTGATAATCGAACATGGAAAGGATGGAGCCTTCTACGCCCTGGGACATGGCGATAACTGGCCGCTGTCCAATTATATTTATATGATCCGGGACGCGATAGATCCGGACCTGGAGCTGGGAATAGGAGATGTGGCATATGACAATAATGAGATGCCCTGCTCCTGCGTCAATTTACAGCCAATATTTGAAGACACGGGCTTTGTTCCCGGGGTGTCTTTTGAAGATGGAATAAAGCGAGTAATATCAGAAGTCAGAAAAAGAAGAAGCACAAAGGGGAATATATGAAGTATGTTGTAATCGGCTGCGGAATTTCAGGAGCAGCTATAGCAAGAATTCTGGCTGAGGCCGGGCATGAGATAGAGATATGGGAGAGAAGAGACCATATCGCAGGAAATATGTATGATCATCTCGATGAGCATAATATTCTCGTCCACCAATACGGCCCCCATATTTTCCATACCAATGATGAGGAAGTCTGGGAGTTTGTAAACAGGTTTGAGGAATGGAAGCCGTTTAAGCTGGTATGCGGCGCTGTATGGGATGGAAAATACACTCCCACAGCCTTTAACTTTAAGACTATTGATACTTTCTATTCTCCTGAAGAAGCCGGGGAGCTTAAGAAGAAACTTTCGGCGGCCTTTGAGGGAAGACCTTCTGCCACAGTGGTGGAGGTTCTGCAGAATCCTGATCCCGATATCAGAGGGTATGCGGAATATCTTTTCAAAAATGATTATGCTCCCTACACGGCAAAACAGTGGGGCTTGTCGCCGGAGGAAATCGATCCGAGTGTCCTTAAGCGGGTTCCCTTAAGGTTTTCCTATGACGAGGCGTACTTTGCCGACAAATATGAAGCTATGCCGGCACATTCATACACTGCCATGTTTGAGAATATGTTAGACCATCCAAACATCAAGGTGAGCCTGAATGTTGAGGCTCTGGACAGGATATCTGTTCGTGGCAATAAGGCTGTTATTGACGGTGATACAGAAACAAAGGTTATCTACACCGGTCCCATTGATGAACTGTTTGGATTTGAGTATGGCAGGCTCCCATACAGGTCATTGAGATTTGAGTGGAAGTATGAGGACATTGACAGCCTCCAGGAAGCGCCGGTTGTGGCTTATCCAAAGGAGCCGGGCTTTACCAGAATAACGGAGTATAAAAAGCTTCCGGTGCAGGATGTAAAGGGAACTTCCTATGCGGTTGAATATCCCCTTCCATATGTTCCTGGTGAAACAAATGAGCCGTATTACCCTGTGCTGACGGAAGAGAGTCAGAAGCAGTACAGCCGTTACAGGGAGCTTGCAGATAAAGTTGAGAACCTTATCTGCTGCGGAAGGCTTGCGGATTTTAAATACTACAATATGGACCAGGCTATTGCCGCAGCGTTGAAAATAGGACAGGAAGAAGCATAAATTGATATGAAGAAAAACAGATCAATTCAGTCTTTGAGGGCCCTGGCGTTTTTAGGTATATTCCTTTGCCATGTTGGAACAAAGATTGCATGGGGTGAGCTGGGAGTTTCAATTTTCTTTGTGATCTCCGGTTTTTTGTTATCAAACAGAGATTTGAAGTTTAACCCCTCAATAAAGAACAATGCGCTTTTTTCATTTAAGAAAATAATGAAATTGTACCCGTTACACATTATTACGATGTTTGCGGTACTGATGCTTTATCTTTCTTTTGATATGGATAAGGGAGAGCTGCTCAGAGATACAGTGTTAAATATTCTGCTCATCCAATGCTGGTATCCGAGCAGTGATGTGAATGTTTCTTTAAACGGTGTGGCGTGGTTTCTTTCTGCGATCAGCTTTCTGTATTTCATGTATCCCTGGCTCAATAGATGGCTTAAGAATGTCTCCGAAAAAGTAAAAATGCTGGTGCCCATAGCGGTGCTTGCGATACAGATACTGGCATGCATTCCGGTATATATTTTAGATGGTGAAAACAGCCTGTACGTCTGGTTTATGTACTGCTTTCCCGTATTCAGACTGGGAGACTTTATAGTAGGTCTGATTTTGGGAGAATGGTATAAAGAAGAAAAGGTAAGCGTCTTAAAAAAGAACAGTGCCATTACAGTTATCGTTGGGATACTGCTTACAGCTGGCTTTTTGTTCTGGATGAAAAAGACAAGTGACAGCATGCTGCTGATCGTACTTAAGAACTGGACCTCGCTAAATATCCTGTTTGCGGCTATGTGGGTTTTGATTTTTGTGTCATGCACTGTGCCGAGGATTCTGGATAACAGAGTGCTTCAATTTATGGGTGACATAAGCTCATATATCTTTTTGATTCATTTTGTGGTTATAAAGTACTGGAGGCATTTGGGGCTCAATCTGCCTTTTTATGCCACAATTGGGATTGAAATGGTCATTTCAGTGATCCTTTCCTGCCTATGGAAATGGGCTGACGAAAAAATATATTCCTTTAGGAGGGAAATGAAATAGTATATGAATAGTTCTATGAAGGATAAATTGAATACGATCATTCCAATGTTTTTTTCTTTTTTGGCGTCGTTGATCTTTATGTTTTTCAGTCCCCTTAATCCATGGGGAGGATATGCTGCAGGAATTGATTCCAGCGTTTTTAAGACTGTGTCCATGATGATGGATAAAGGGTTTGTTCTTTACAAGGATACTTTTGAACATAAAGGACCGGTTATATATCTGATCAATTTACTGGGAAGCAAGATCTCATATTATAGAGGTGTCTGGTTCTTTGAAGTGATCTTTCTGGCGATTACGGTATATTTCATGTACAGATCAGCCCGTTTAGTTGTTGGATGGATTGAATCAACAATAGTAACTTTGGCGTCTTTGTCATTATTATTCATGTATTTTCAAGGGGGAAATTTCACGGAAGAGTATGCTATGCCATGTATCTCTTTTTCACTCTTCGTATTCCTCGATTACCTTATCAAAAACAAACTGACTGCGCTTAGAACGATACTGGCCGGCATTGGGCTTGGCATAGTTCTGATGCTGCGCCCAAACATGATTTCTGTATGGATGGTCTTTTGTATATGCGTGCTGGTGAAATGTCTGCTTGAGCATGAGTACAAAGAGCTTATCATGATATTGCTTAAGTTTATGCTTGGAGTATTCGTGGTGATCCTTCCGCTCATTGTATGGCTGGCGCTTAATGATGCTCTGGCATTTTTCTGGCATGACTATATAATTTTTAATATGCAGTATGTCTCTGAGGAAGGCGGAAGAGCGCTATTTTCGTTGAAGTTAGCTACTTTTATGTATTTCTTTGGCGCACAGATTGTTATGATGAGCGTTCTGGTGCTTTTATTTGAATTAAAAGAAAAGCAGAATAGAATGCTGAATGTTACATATTTATTGTATTTGATAATTACTCTTGTTATGATTGCTGTGGGCGGGATAATCTATGGGCATTATGGCATGATCCTGGTTCCCGCAGCCGTATATCCCTTGGGACTTCTTTTTAAACGCATTGAGAGTATCCGGCAGGAAGATGTAAGAAAAGTGGTATTCATGCTTGTTTCGTTATATTTCATTGCTGCCGTGATCATGCCTGACTGGCTTTTTGCCATAGAGACTGTGGCAAGAGAATACGACAAAAGGAATCAGACAAGTATAGTATTAAAATATGGTGCGGAAATCTCGGGCACAGTAGAATATGTCGAAAACAATACTGATGAAGATGAGGCAATTTCGGTATATGGCAATTGGGACATAATATATGTTCTTACCAGGAGAAAGCATGCCACAAGATATTCATATCAGTTCCCGATAGGAGAAATAGCACCGGAAATACTTGATGAATATTTTGAGCAGTTACATAATGAACAGCCGAATTTGATAGTGATTTCTCCCGAGAAACTGGATGACAGAATGAAGGAATTTCTGGAGCTGAATGACTATCATCTGGTCTGTGTGGTCAATGAGGAATTAGAAAGTACTCCTTTGATCTATTCAAGGGAGTAAGAAATATTATAAGGAGTAAAACAAATGTATGATTATCTGATAGTGGGTTCCGGTTTGTACGGAGCCGTCATGGCGCAGAAGGCCAAGGAGGCAGGAAAGTCAGTTCTTGTTATCGAGCGCCGAAACAACATTGCCGGAAACGTATATACTGATGACGTTGAAGGCATCCATGTTCACAAGTATGGTGCGCATATTTTCCATACCAACAACAAGACTGTCTGGGATTATGTCCAGAGATTTGCCACCTTCAACCGTTTCACAAATTCACCTGTGGCCAACTACAAGGGTGAGCTGTATTCACTGCCTTTCAACATGTACACCTTCAACAAGATGTGGGGAGTTGTAACTCCTGATGAGGCGGCAGCCAGGATTGCTGAGCAGAGAAAAGAGATTACGGGAGAACCCAAAAACCTTGAGGAACAGGCTATCTCTCTTGTGGGACGCGACATCTACGAGAGGCTTATCAAGGGTTACACTGAGAAACAGTGGGGAAGAGACTGCAAGGACCTTCCTGCATTTATCATAAAGAGACTTCCTGTGCGCCTGACCTTTGACAATAACTATTTCAATGCGCTCTATCAGGGCATTCCCATCGGCGGTTATACCAAGATGGTTGAGAATATGCTTGAGGGTGTGGAAGTACGACTTGGCGTGGACTATCTGGCTGACAAGGAAAACTGGGATGCACAGGCAAAGACTGTGATCTACACAGGTCCTATCGACGCCTACTTTAATTATTCACTGGGGAATCTCCAGTACCGCTCTGTCCGCTTTGAGACCGAGCTTTTAGATATCCCCAACTTTCAGGGAAATGCAGCTGTGAACTACACAGAGCGCGAGGTACCCTACACAAGGATCATCGAGCACAAGTGGTTCGAGTTCGGCAAGGACGAGAACGGAAACGATCTTCCAAAGACCGTCATCAGCAGAGAGTACAGCTCTGAGTGGAAGCCCGGCGACGAGCCCTATTACCCCGTTAACGACGAGACCAACGGAAAGCTCTACGA
>JAEEGL016252242.1_pt1 | contig 17295 bp, 15 predicted proteins | sample 9134231 | NCBI WGS metagenome assembly JAEEGL01 (sample SAMN16246548, study PRJNA631951) | gut metagenome | biome: gut microbiome; feature: rumen; material: fiber-attached | host: Bos | place: Iran: Karaj | collected 2018-10
AGTGTGGGCTCGCCGTCAGGCACATCACCTCTCCATAATGGTGTGATGACAAGCGTGGGTATATCATGTCCGTATATCTCAAAAAGCCTTACATAGTATTCTTCAATTGGGGTTAAATCCTCATCACCGAATTGATTGGTGCCTAAGGCAACAATGAGATTATCCGGAGTATATCCACCCATCTTCATAAGAGAACCTTTGTCATATACATATCCGCCGATTCCCTGGTTGATGATATCGTAATCAAGTAATCTGTTGGCTATGCTTACGTAAGTCTCTGCGGAACGAAGAGTACCGTAACCCTGTGTGATGGAATCCCCAAGCCATAATACCTTGGTGCTCTTAACGGGAGCCGTGGAGTCGGAATTAATGCTTAAGTCCTTAATAAGCACGGTTGCATCTGCGGGAAGATATATGACTGCTCGCTTATTTCCTTCGGGTAATGTGAAGGTAAGACGGCCTTCATCTTTCATGTCTTTGAGGTAATAAATCTGCGCGATCAGCCCGTCTATGGTCAATTCAAAGGTATCATCCGATCCGCGCCATATGATCTTATAATCAAAGGATATCTCTGTTGCGGTGGTTATAAATTCAAGAGTCTTAGATGTTGAGGCAGTGCATCTGTCATAGAAGAATTCATCCAGGTGCTTAAAGTACTCAATCTGAGCCGCACTGTACTGGAAGGCCTGAAGATATCCGTCGTCTGTCTCGGCGAAATCATATGCTCCGAAATAGTACTTCTTAAGTTCGTTATTTGTAAGATGCATTGCTTATCTCCGTATATGAAAAATGTGGATATATTAACGGCTTAATTCTATATTATTTTTTGCATACAGTAAAGGATATATGGTATAATTTACATAACAACTATCCGATAGGAGGGAAGAGTGATGCAAGCTTATAAAAAGATTGATTATTCCAAGAATAAGGATGTCGTATTAAGGTACATTCCGGGCCATTTCGTAACACCCAATTCGCATGTCAATTACTACATGGACTTAAGCGATATGAAGTCAAGACAGCGTGAAGCCAGAGCTACAGGCGAGGAACTTGCAGAGATGTATCTGGCATCGGATGTAATAGATACCGTTCTGTGCTTAAACGGCATGGAAGTTGTAGGTGCTTATATGGCCAATAAGCTTACCAAGTCAGGTATTATTTCGGCTAACAGACACCAGACAATGTACATCACAAGTCCCGAATATAATGCGGGCGGTCAGATGATGTTCAGAGAGAACATTATTCACATGGTTAAGAACAGGAAAGTGCTTATTCTTATCGATGCCGCAACAACCGGTGAGACATTAAGAAGTGCAATCCGTACCGTTAAGTTCTACGGCGGAGAGGTGATAGGCATATCTGCCATCTATTCGGTAGCGACCAAGGTGGATGATATCCAGATCCGCGCTCTTTATTCCAACAGAGACCTTCCGGACTATGCAAGCCACAGACCCGAGGATTGCCCGATGTGTCGTGACGGAGTGGAAATCGACGCTATCTGTAACGGTTTCGGATATTCGACCCTAAGATAAAGTAAATATATAAGCACAAAAATATAAGTAGCCGGTGCGCTTAAATCGCTCCGGCTACTTGTGTTTTAATTCGTATTGTCTATAAATGTGCTTAATCTTCAGCGTCGAATTCACACTCGTCGAGGTATTCGTCGAATGCGTCGACTACGGCCTCATATTCATCGTCATCTTCGATGTATATAAGTTCGGGCTCTTCGTTGGTGTCATTTGGATTCTCTTTATATCCGTAGAACCATACGTCCTGCTCATCCCCGGTCTGTCCTTCCGGTAATAAAGCAATGTAATCCTTGCCTGCCACCTCAAGTATTGTGATCACTTCACACTTAACGATCTTACCGTCTTCAAGCTCGATCTCTACGTGCATTTCCTCTTCGGGTGTCTGTAAATCAGCCATATTTATCCTCCTGTGGGTTATATCAAAGCTTATTTCGTTCAGATATGTTAATTTTACGAGATTTATTGAACAATATCAATAGATTATACTAACTGATTATGTTAAAATAAATATATCTGTGCTTTAAAGCAATCAAGTGGGATAAATTTATGGAAGACATTAAGATCTTACCGGGTAATCCGTATCCTTTGGGAGCGTATTGTACCAAGTGTAATGAAGTAAATATGGCTGTTGTGTGCAATTCGGATGAACCGGCGGGAATTAATCTGTATGACAGGATAAACGGTAAGAGCCGTAAGATACCTTTTAAAGCCTCCGATAAGGTGGGTAATATCAACTGCATGCTGTTATCCGGTATAGATACGGACAGATACGAGTATTCATTCTATGAAGGAGATAAGGAATACCCTGACCCTCACGGTAAGTTGATCGTTGGCAACAATAAGTGGGGTAAAATACCGGGTAACTTAAGATCGGGATTCGTATGTGAGAAGGGCAAGTTCGACCGTACGGATTATAAGCCCATATTAAGGCCTTATAAGGATTCGGTATTCTATGTGCTCCATGTAAGAGGATTCACAAGACATAAATCATCGGGTGTAACTCATCCCGGTACATTCTCGGGTATTACGGAGAAGATACCGTATCTTAAGAACTTAGGCATAACAGCGATAGAACTTATGCCGGCATATGAATTCATAGAACTTGAATCGGTTAAGGCGGGCGATAATGATGTAATGGATGCATATAAGCCCTTAGAACCCAAGCTTAATTATTGGGGATATAAGAAGGGATTCTACAGAGCGCCTAAGAGCAGTTATGCAGAGCCCGGAGTCAAGCCGACGGATTCCTTCAGGAATATGGTCAATGCTCTGCATGCCGAAGGAATAGAAGTGATCATGCAGATGTATTTTCCTTCGGATATCAAGCAGCCATACATATTGGATGCATTAAGATACTGGGTGCTTGAATTCCATGTGGACGGCTTCCATCTTATGGGTGAGAATATTCCCCTTACGCTCATTGCCACAGAGCCCATGCTTGCCAATACCAAGTTAATATATTATGGCTTCCCGGTTAATGACATATACGGTAATGACACTCCTAAGTTTAAGAATCTGGCACTGTGTAATGATGATTATATGTACAATATCCGTCGCTTCTTAAAGAGCGATGAGGGCATGATACGTAATGTCCTGGGGGATCTTAGATATGTAGATTCCAAACTTGGAAGAGTTCACTATATATCCAACTGTAACGGATTTACTCTTATGGATCTTGTAAGTTATGACAGGAAACATAACGAATTAAACGGTGAGAACAATAAGGACGGTAATCCGTACAATGCCTCTTGGAACTGCGGTTTCGAGGGTTCCACGACACGTAAGGCTGTAAGCAGATTAAGGCGCAAGCAGATCCGTAATGCGATCGCATTTAACATGCTTACACAGTCGACGCCGATGATCTTAGCCGGAGATGAGTTCGGTAATTCACAGAAGGGTAATAACAATCCCTATTGTATAGACGGACCCCTTACATGGCTTAATTGGAATGATTTGGAGCGTAACAGGGATATATATGAATTCTATAAGAAATGCATAGAATTCAAGAAGAAGAATCCGATCCTTAATATGGACAGACCTTTTGCCATGACGGATTACTGCGCATGCGGATATCCGGATCTGTCGCTTCACGGCGAAGAAGCATGGAAGGTTGAGACGGATGATTTGACAAGACATTTCGCAATGTTGTATTCTACGCATTATGCGGATGTAGACAAAAACGGTAAATGGTTACCGGGTAAGGATAAGAGCAAGAAGGGCGAATTCATCTATATTGCTGTGAATATGCATTGGTCAGATCACACATTTGCCCTGCCGAAGATTCATCCGGACAAACGCTGGGAAGTAGTTGTTGATACTTCGCAGATGACAGAGGAAGGAAGCTTCCTTGATGACGATCAGAAGAAGATATTGGTAAGAGACCGAAGCATACTGGTACTTATCAGCAAATAGAATATCTTATTTGAGGAGTGAATGAAATGAAGAAATTATTGATGATGACCGTACTTGCAACAATTACGGTGGTTGCCCTTGCAGGATGCGGAAGCAAGGCAGGAAGCGCAGGCGAAGTGGTTGTATATAACTGGGGTGAATATATCGATCCTGAGACAATCACAATGTTCGAAGAAGAGACCGGTATTAAGGTGGTCTATGATGAATTTGAGACCAATGAGATCATGTATCCCAAGGTTGAAGCCGGTGCGACGGTATATGATGTTATCTGTCCTTCGGATTATATGATAGAGAAGATGAGACAGAACGATCTGCTTGCTGAGATAGATTGGGAAAAGGTACCGAATGCCAAGCAGTATATCGGAGCTCAGTATTATGTATCCGCTACGGAGTTTGATCCTGAGAATAAATATGCGATTCCTTATTGCTGGGGTACTGTAGGTATCTTATACAATAAGACGATGGTGGATGAACCCGTTGACAGCTGGGATATATTATGGGATGAGAAATACGCGGACAATATTCTTATGCAGGATTCCGTAAGAGATGCATTTATGGTAGCGCTTAAGCGTAACGGTGCATCCATGAATACATTGGATGAGAGTGAACTTGCTGCGGCACGTGATGAACTTATCAAGCAGAAGCCTTTGGTTCAGGCATATGTTGTGGATCAGGTAAGAGATAAGATGATCGGAAATGAGGCTGCACTTGGCGTTATCTATTCCGGAGAGGCTATATATACCAAGCGTGAGAATCCTGACCTTGAGTATGTTATCCCCAAGGAAGGAACCAATGTATGGCTGGATTGCTGGGTAATTCCCAAGAATTGCAACAATATGGATAATGCACTTAAGTTCATTGACTATATGTGCAGACCCGAAGTTGCGGTTAAGAATTTCGAATATATCACTTATTCAACTCCTAATGACGGAGCAAGAGACCTTATAGAAGATGAGGATATCAAGAACTCGGAGGTTGCATTCCCCGACCTTAGCAAGTATCAGGGTCTTGAGACATATCTCTATCTCGGAGAAGAAGGGGATGAACTGTATAATAATCTCTGGGAAGAGGTTAAGTCACATTAATCCATAATAAACGGATCAAGGAATTACAACGCTTGATACAGACGTATTGGCAGGTTCCTTCTTATCCGTCTTAACAGTCTCTTTCTCGGGACGGTTAATAAGAATAAGCAAAATCAATACAGTAATGAATATGATAGTAGAAAGGGCATACATCTCAGGTTTGATGCCCTTTTTTACTTCTGTGTAAATCTTGGTAGACAACGTATCTATACCGGCTCCCTTAGTGAAATGCGTAATGATGAAATCATCAAGGGACATGGTAAATGCAAGCAGAAATCCGCTGAGTATTCCGGGAAGTATATCAGGCATTACGACCTTAAAGAAAGCATAGAAAGGTGATGCACCCAGGTCAAGAGCTGCCTCGTATACTGATACATTCAGATTCTTCATACGCGGCATTACGCTTAATATCACATAAGGAATGTTAAATGTTATGTGAGATAAGAGTATGGTGCCGAATCCGAAACGCATTCCGAAACTTAAGAATAAGAGCATAAGTGATATGCCCGTGACTATATCGGCATTAAGCATGGGTATATTCGTAACACCCAATACTACGGTCCTGACACCGGAACGCATCTTACGAAGTCCCAAACATGTACATACACCGATGACCGTAGCTATAGCGGATGATAATACCGCTATCAAAAGTGTAGTATATAAAGCCTCCATGATATCCCTGTTGGTGAAGAGGCTTGCGTACCACTTAAATGTGAATCCTCCCCATTTTGCACGTGTCTTACTCTTGTTAAAGGATAATACTATAAGAGTAACAATAGGTGCATACAGGAAGATGAAGATAAGTGCGGTATAGATCCTTTTGATATGGCTCATCGCCGTTATGCGTCCTTTTCTCATAGCAATGAACCCTCCCCATCTCTGTCAAATATTGCAGTAATCAACATATTGATCACGATAAATACCATAAGAATAATAGACAGTCCGCTGCCCAAATGCCAATTGGCGGCTTGGGTGAACTGTTCCTCAATTACGTTACCGATTAAGAGGATCTTGCTTCCGCCGAGTAGCTTGCTGATAACAAAAGTTGTAAGCGAAGGTACGAATACCATTGTGATACCCGACATGATTCCCGGAACGGTAAGAGGCAATATGATCTTAAAGAATGTCTGAAATGCATTGGCACCTAAGTCTGCCGCAGCATTAATAACATTCTCATCAATCTTGGTCAACGAATTATATAAGGGCAGTACCATAAACGGAAGGAAGTTATAGACCATTCCGAGCACTATGGCATGCGATGTGTTGATGATATTGATCGTGGGCAGGTGAAGAGCAGAAAGAGCGGTGTTGATCACGCCGGTCTTCTCAAGCAATGTCTGCCACGCAAGTGTCCTTAATAAGAAATTCATCCACATGGGAAGAATAAACACAAATATAATAACTCCGGAACTGTTCTTCATGTGTGCAAGGATAGCCGCAAGAGGGTAGCCTAACAGAAGACATATGACTGTAGCTGCAACCGCAAGTGAGATTGACAAAGACAATGCCTTACTGTGTTCAGGAGTTGCAATGGATAAGACATTGGCAAGGGATGTCATTCCGTTCTTGTCGGTAAGTCCGAAATAGAACATTATAAACAGCGGAATCAATATAAAGCCTATTGCCCATACCATATAAGGGCCGGCCATGAACTTAAGATTATTTCTATTCTTCAAGGGGAACGGCCTCCTCATCCTCACTGGCGGGTTTGTTCATGATCTGAATGTTAAAGGGATCGACCTGAATTCCGACTTCGGCTCCCACCGGGAACATGGTCGTTGAATGAACAAGCCATTCATAGCCGCCTGCCTTAACTTCCATCTCATAATGCACGCCTTTGAATATAAGATGTGTTACCACACCGTTAATTACTCCGCGTTCCGGAGGAGTAAGGATTACATCCTCGGGTCTTATAACGACATCGACGGGCTTATTTGTGCCAAAACCGGTGTCAACACAGGCAAATTTGGCGCCGAGGAACATGACAAGCTCATCCTGAAGCATTATTCCGTCAATTATGTTGGAATCACCGATAAAATCGGCAACAAAGGCATTCTCAGGCTCATTATATATATCTTCGGGTGTACCGATCTGCTGAATATATCCCTGGTTCATTACGACAATGGTGTCAGACATGGTAAGGGCTTCTTCCTGATCGTGTGTTACATATACGAAAGTGATACCGAGCTCTTCTTTAAGTCTTATAAGCTCATACTGCATGTCCTGTCTTAACTTAAGGTCAAGTGCGCCCAAAGGCTCATCAAGCAACAATACCTTAGGCTCATTGACTATGGCTCTGGCGATGGCAACACGCTGTTGCTGACCGCCTGATAACGAGTCGGGCATACGCTTGCCGAAACCTTCGAGATTAACAAGTCTTAAAGCATATTCAATCTTATCGCGAATGTATTTGTCGGACTTACCCTTAATCTTAAGGCCAAAAGCGATATTGTCCTCGATATTCATATGAGTGAAGAGGGCATATTTCTGGAATACGGTATTAAGCTGTCTCTTATTGGGAGGCATATTCGTAATATCCGTGCCGTCAAACAATACATTACCCGTATCGGGAGTCTCAAAACCGCCGATTATCCTAAGGGTAGTTGTCTTGCCGCATCCGGACGGACCAAGCAATGTGACGAATTCATTCTCCTTGATATATAAGTCAAATTCATCCAATACGATATGAGAACCGTAAGACTTGGAAATGTTGTTAAGCTCAATAAGCTTCTTGCTCAATTATTCATACCTCCGTATAAGCGGGAATGTCGCGGTATTATCAGTTCAAACGGCGATAAGTCCCTGCGTTAAATCGTACGTATGTCATTATATAAGAAATCGGATAAAATAGATACAAAAATATAAAGATTTATTGTAAAATATATGTGTATGCGCAAATAGAACATTTGCAGATCGGAGAGGGCGAAATGGACAAATATGTTGCTTATGTATCCACTTATACTTACGGTGATGATCACGGAATCACCATATATGACGTGGATATGGAAAATGGCAAGTTCATGTTAAAGGACAGAGTGAAGATAACCAACTCATCTTATGTGACGATATCGCATAACAAGAAGTTTCTGTATTCGATTACGGACTTCGGTGTTGAGTGCTATAAGATAGAGGCTGACGGAGCCTTAACAGAGAATGGAGCATCCACAATAAACGGAATGAGAGGATGCTATTTATCTACCGACTATGAAGATAAGTTCTTATTTGTTGCGGGATATCACGACGGCAAGATAACCGTGCTTAAGCTTAACGAAGACGGAAGTTTTGATGGTGTATGCGACGAGATATTCCACAAAGGCTGGGGTAATATAGCCGAGCGTAACTTCCGGCCCCATGTCAATTGTGTGAAGATGACAAGAGATAATAAATATCTCTGCGCGGCGGATCTCGGAATGGATTATATAGATGTTTATTCACTTGATCATACAACAGGTAAGCTTAAGCTTGCGGATATAGTTCACAGCGAACAGGAGAGTGCACCCAGACATATCAAGTTCTCCAAAGACGGCTCTTATATGTATGTCGTACATGAACTTAAGAATTATATCGATGTATATAAGTATACGGACAAAGACGGTGCACCTGAATTCGAGAAGGTTCAGAATATCAGTACCCTCAATGAATATCATGCATCGAATTCAGCGGCCAGTGCACTTAACTTATCAGCGGATTTCAAATATGTGGTCAGCTCCAATGCAGGTGACAACAGTGTCATAATGTATAGCGTTAACGAAGACAACGGTGAACTTACCAAAATGTTCTGTCTGCCCATCAGCGGAGACTATCCCAAGGATGTAGCATTATTCCCGGACAACAGACATCTTGTCAGTCTTAATCATGAGTCCAATACAATGACGTTCTTCTCTGTAGATACCGAGAAGGGACTCATTGTAATGAATCAGAAAGAGATTAAGGTGGACAAGCCTAACTGCATAATATTCCATAAACTGGACTAATATATTATGGTTAATAAGCTTAACATCAAATCAATAGATAAGATCAAGCGACTTGCAGCCAAAGGTAAGAACGGGTTATTCTTGGCAACGCTATGGCTGGCAAGCATCATTATTGCGCGCAAAATATGGCAATATACCAGAAGACCGGTATTCAGACTGATTAATGTGGTCTTAATCTGTGTGGTATTCATCGCCACATCGAGTTTCGCTCCGGTTACAACAGTACATGCTGATTCGATAACAGGTGAAGGTGTCAGTGAAGTTGAGATGACTCCCGACGGCATGCTTGTGATAGAAGATGAACTTCCGCAGGAAGAGTATCTTCTTACCGAAGTGACGGATGAAGATGATGTAGCCTCTTTGGATGACCTTATGGAACATCTTGATGAGGAAGTAGAGATAGAGCAGGAGACGGATACCGAAGAAGGCGCATACGAAGGATATGAATTCGATAAGTCTGCATGGAACCTTCTTCTTATCAATAAGCAGCATCCGGTTCCGGATGACTATACATTTACCTTAGGAACCATTAAGGGAAATATGAAATGCGATGAGCGCATTATAGAGCCTTTAGCGCAGATGTTTAAGGCAGCTGCGGATGACGGAATCAATCTGGAAGTTCGTTCGCCTTACAGAGATATATCAAGACAGGAATACTTATTTGACAGAAAGATGAAGAATTACATCAACCAGGGGTATTCCTATATCGATGCATACAAGGAATCATCAGCCGTTGTTACGGTGCCCGGTGCCAGTGAACATCAGATAGGTATATCCCTTGATATTACTTCGGATACATACAGTATGTTGAATGAGGGATTCGAAGATACGGATGCCGGTAAATGGCTTAAGGATAACAGTTACAAATACGGATTTATTTTAAGATATCCCAAGGGCAAGGAAGATATCACGGGAATCATATATGAGCCCTGGCATTTCAGGTATGTAGGAGTGGAAGCGGCTACTGTTATGTATGAACAGGACCTTACACTTGAGGAATTCATAGACAGCCTGTAGATATAAAGGAGAGATATGGCTAAGTATACTGTACTTAATACGGAAGGAAGAGCCAAAAGAGCAAGATTTGAGACTGTTCACGGGGTCATAGAGACCCCTGTTTTTATGAATGTGGGAACCGTTGCAGCCATCAAGGGTGCGGTATCATCACCTGACCTTACACAAATCGGCTGCCAGGTGGAACTGTGTAATACATACCACCTTCATGTAAGACCGGGAGATGAACTGATTAAAGACCTGGGCGGTCTGCACAAATTCATGAACTGGGACAGACCGATACTTACGGATTCCGGCGGATTTCAGGTGTTCTCGCTTGCATCGCTTCGCAAGATCAAGGAAGAAGGCGTTACATTTCATTCACATGTTGACGGAAGAATAATCTTCATGGGTCCTGAGGAGAGCATGCAGATACAGAGTAACTTAGGCTCTACGATAGCCATGGCCTTCGATGAATGTCCCCCGGCATTGGCTGAGCGTGAATATGTCAAGCCCTCAGTTGAGAGAACGACCAGATGGCTTGCCAGATGCAAAGCCCGTCTGGATGAGCTTAATGCCACGGAGGGAACGGTCAATCAGTCCCAGCTGCTTTTCGGTATTAACCAGGGTGCGGTCTATGATGATATAAGAATAGAACATGCCAAGACCATTGCGGATATGGACCTTGACGGTTATGCAATAGGTGGCCTTGCTGTGGGTGAGAGCCATGATCAGATGTATCATGTGCTTGAACAGACGGTGCCGTATCTTCCTAAGGATAAGCCCACATATCTGATGGGAGTGGGAACTCCGACCAATATATTGGAAGCTGTGGAGCGAGGTGTGGATTTCTTTGATTGTGTATATCCGTCGCGCAATGCAAGGCACGGGCATCTATATACAAGACACGGAAGACTCAATATTAAGAATGCATGCTATGCAAGGGATCAAAGGCCGATAGAAGAAGGGTGCGATTGCCCTACATGCCGGAACTTCTCAAGAGCATATATACGACATCTTATGGTTGCCGGTGAGATGCTTGCGATGCGCTTATGTGTTATGCATAATCTGTATTTCTATAACAGGCTTATGGCTGAGATAAGACAGGCGCTTGATGAGGGTAATTTCGCCGAATATAAGAGAAAGACCCTTAGTGATCTTACTACACCCGAGAATGCGTGATTACGTGGTAATACTGTTGACATTGACAGTGGTATTGGGTATTATTAGTAAGTCTATGCAGATATAGCGAATAAGGAGAAGGATAATGGAAAGTTTACTACAGAATAATTCAGGATTAGTATTGGTTATTTATATAGTCGTGTTCGGTGCGATTATGTATTTCCTGATGATAAGACCTCAGAGGAATGAGCAGAAGAAGGCACAGGCAATGTTAAGTGCGCTTGAGAAGGGCGATTATGTGCTGACAACCAGCGGCTTCTACGGAACAGTCATTGATATTCAGGAAGATACGGTCATAGTGGAGTTCGGTAATAATAAGAATTGTCGCATTCCCATGCAGAAGGCGGCTATCAGCCAGGTTGAGAAGGCTGAATAACAAAGAGATTATAAAGCGTGGGATTGCCTTAGGGTTATCCCACGTTTTTAATGTTACGACATCGTGGTAAAGCATTAAATCGTTCGTAAAGACGGAAATAAGGAGCCATAAGCAATGAATATGAAGATAGCTGTTATCAAGGGTGACGGAATCGGCCCGGAGATAGTAACGGAAGCAAGGAAGGTACTTGACGCCGTATGTGCCAAATACGGACACAGTATTGAATACAGAGATGTGTTAATGGGCGGAGCATCTATAGATGTTCACGGAATACCGCTTACACAGGAGACAATAGATGTCTGCAAGGCATCGGATGCCGTGTTGATGGGTTCTATAGGTGGCAATACACAGACTTCTCCATGGTATAAGCTTCCGCCTGATAAAAGACCCGAAGCCGGATTGCTTGGAATTCGTAAGGCGCTTAACTTATTTGCGAACCTTCGTCCCGCTTATTTATATCCTGAGCTTAAGGAGGCTTGCCCTCTTAAGGAATCCGTTGCGGATAAGGGATTTGACATGATGATCATGCGCGAACTTACCGGCGGATTATATTTCGGCGACAGATATACCAAAGAGATTGATGGTAAGTTAACTGCAGTGGATACACTTACATACAATGAAGATGAGATAAGACGTATAGCGATTAAGGGATTTGACATCGCGCGTAAGAGAAGGAATAAGGTTACTCTTGTTGATAAGGCCAATGTGCTTGATTCATCAAGATTATGGAGAAAGATAACCGAAGAAGTGGCAGGAGATTATCCCGATGTTGAATTCGTGACAATGCTTGTTGACAATGCGGCAATGCAGCTTGTTAAGGATCCTGCACAGTTTGATGTAATGCTTACGGAGAACATGTTTGGAGATATCTTATCCGATGAGGCATCAATGATCACGGGTTCAATAGGTATGTTGCCTTCGGCTTCGCTTAATGAGACCAAGTTCGGATTGTATGAGCCTTCGGGAGGTTCGGCTCCGGATATTGCCGGCAAAGGCATTGCCAATCCTATAGCCACGATATTAAGTGCGGCTATGATGCTTAGATATACCTTCGATCTTGATAAGGAAGCTGATGCGATCGAGAACGCGGTCAAGACAGTACTTAAAGAAGGATACAGAACAATAGATATTGCCAAGGAAGGCGAAGAACAGATCGGTACGGCGAAGATGGGTTCACTCATAGCCGAGAGAGTATAGATATAATTACAATAAGTATGACACAAGTATGACACGGTATGTGAAAGGATGATGAAGATGACAAGTGATAATATGAAATGCGGAATAGGACAGGCACCTGCAAGGTCACTGCTTAATGCCCTGGGATATACGGCTGAAGAGATAGCTAAGCCCATGGTCGGTATCGTATGCTCATATAATGAGATAGTACCGGGACATATGAATCTTGATAAGATTGCAGAGGCCGTTAAGTTAGGTGTTGCTGAAGCAGGCGGTACTCCGGTGATGTTCCCTGCAATTGCAGTATGTGACGGTATTGCAATGGGTCATATAGGAATGAAGTATTCCCTTGTTACAAGAGATCTTATTGCCGATTCAACTGAGGCTATGGCTATTGCGCATCAGTTTGACGCACTTGTTATGATCCCCAACTGTGATAAGAATGTACCCGGCTTACTTATGGCTGCGGCAAGAGTCAACGTTCCCACCGTATTCGTATCCGGCGGTCCGATGCTTGCAGGCCATGTAGGCGGCAGAAAGAGAAGCTTATCTTCTATGTTTGAGGCAGTGGGAGAGCATGCTGCGGGTAAGCTTACAGATGAAGGCGTACGCGAATTTGAGGAAAATGTATGCCCTACTTGCGGATCATGTTCCGGTATGTATACAGCCAATTCCATGAACTGTCTTACAGAGGCACTTGGTATGGGTCTTCCGGGTAACGGAACGATTCCTGCTGTATATTCGGAGAGATTAAGACTTGCCAAGAAGGCAGGCTATGCCGTAATGGATATGCTTAAGAAGAATATACGTCCCAGAGATATCATGACTAAGGATGCAATCCTTAATGCTCTTACGGTAGATATGGCACTTGGTTGTTCGACCAACTCAATGCTCCATCTTCCGGCTATAGCACATGAGATAGGATTTGATTTTGATATATCGTTTGCTAATCCCATAAGTGAGAAGACACCCAACTTCTGTCATCTTGCTCCTGCAGGTCCGACATATATGGAAGACCTTAACGAAGCAGGCGGTGTATATGCGGTTATTAAGCAGTTATGCGAACTTGGACTTATCAACGAGAATTGTATGACGGTTACCGGCAAGACTATAGGTGAGGCTGTTAAGAATTCGGTTAATAAGAATCCCGAAGTCATAAGACCGATAGACAATCCTTATTCTAAGACAGGCGGACTTGCCGTACTTAAGGGTAATCTTGCTCCCGATGGTTCGGTGGTTAAGCGTTCGGCAGTTGTGCCTGAAATGATGAAGCATGAAGGCCCCGCAAGAGTATTTGACTGTGAGGAAGATGCGATAGAAGCTATCCTTGGCGGTAAGATCAAGGAAGGCGATGTGGTTGTTATCAGATACGAAGGACCTAAGGGAGGTCCCGGAATGAGAGAGATGCTTAATCCTACATCGGCAATTGCGGGTATGGGACTTGGCTCTACCGTAGCACTTATTACTGACGGAAGATTCTCCGGAGCAAGCCGTGGTGCATCAATAGGACATGTATCACCCGAGGCTGCCGTAGGCGGACCGATCGCGCTTGTCAATGAAGGAGATATGATTGAGATAGATATTAATAACTACAGTATCACGCTTAAGGTATCTGATGAAGAACTTGCTAAGCGTAAGCAGCAGTGGCAGCCCAGAACACCCAAGGTAACTACCGGATATCTTGCAAGATATGCAGCTATGGTTACAAGCGGCAACAGAGGCGCAATCTTAGAGATTAAGTAAGAGGAATGGAGATTTAGGTATGCAGTTGACAGGTTCTGAAATAGTAGTTGAATGTCTTAAGGAACAGGGAGTTGATACCGTATTCGGTTATCCGGGCGGTACGATTCTTAATATCTATGATGCGTTATATAAGCATCCCGAGATCAAGCACATACTCACAAGCCATGAGCAGGGTGCATCCCATGCGGCAGACGGATATGCAAGAAGCACGGGTAAGGTCGGAGTATGTATGGCTACATCCGGTCCCGGAGCGACCAACCTTGTAACCGGTATTGCTACGGCTTATATGGACAGCATTCCGATGATTGCTATCACATGTAACGTTAATCTTCCTGCCCTTGGCAAGGATTCCTTCCAGGAGGTTGATATTGTCGGTGTGACAACTCCCGTTACCAAGCACGGATTCATTGTTAAGGATGTCAAGGAACTGGCCAAGACCATGCGAAGAGCATTCGACATAGCAAGAAGCGGAAGACCGGGCCCTGTTATAGTTGATATTACCAAGGATGTAACAGCAGCATTATGTGAATACAAGGCAGCTAAGCCTAAGGCTGCATCATATGATAATAAGTATACAAGTAAGGATATTGAGAAGGCAGTTGAACTTATGAAGGCTGCCAAGAAGCCTTTATTATATGTGGGAGGCGGTGCAATCGCAGCAGATGCTACTGCAGAAGTAGCCAAGCTTGCGGAAGTGTTGGATGCTCCCGTATGTGATACGCTTATGGGTAAGGGTGCATTTGACGGTAAGAGCAGCAGATACACCGGTATGATAGGAATGCACGGAACCAAGGCATCCAATCTCGGTGCTACTGAGTGTGATCTGCTTATTGCGCTCGGAGCCAGATTCTCAGACCGTGTTATCGGTAATGCCAAGAAGTTCTGTAAGGGCGCCAAGATAATACATTTCGATGTAGATGCGGCAGAGATCAATAAGAATATTCATGCGTCGGTATCCGTTGTAGGTAATCTTAAGGACAGCCTTGCAGATGTTCTTAAGGCATTACCTAAACAGAAGCATCCCGAGTGGATGGCTCGTATAGCTGAACTTAAGAAGACATATCCACTCTCATATGATAAGAGAAAGCTTACTTGTCCTTATATGATAGAAGTGATCGATAAGGTAACTAAGGGTGATGCAATCATAACAACCGATGTAGGTCAGCATCAGATGTGGGCAGCACAGTATTATAAGTATTCTAAGCCTCGTACATTCTTATCAAGCGGCGGCCTCGGTACAATGGGATACGGCCTCGGAGCCTGCATAGGAGCCAAGGTAGGCAACCCGGATAAGATCGTTATCAATATTGCCGGTGACGGTTGCTTCCGTATGAATATGAATGAACTGGCAACAGCTTCAAGATATAACATACCTATCATTCAGGTGGTTAATAACAATCAGGTGCTTGGTATGGTACGTCAGTGGCAGACTCTTTTCTATGATAAGAGATATTCACAGACGGTACTTGAAGATAAGGTTGACTTCTGTGCGGTAGCTAAGGCTCTTGGTTGTGAGGCGATACTTGTAACCAAGAAGGAAGAAGCAGAACCTGCGATCAAGAAGGCTATTAAGCTTAACAAGCCCGTGCTTATCAACGTGATGACAGGCAAGGATGATTCCGTTTATCCTATGGTTCCTGCAGGCGCTCCGATTTCAGAAGTGTTTGATGAAAAGGATCTTAAGAAGAAATCGTGAAGAAGTCTGCCAAAATCTCGCTTATCTTAATATTCTCAACAATAGTAATGCTGGGCCTGTTATATACGGGCCTGGCATATTATTACAGATATGTTTTCCCCTACGGAACATTTATCAACAATGTATATTGTACGGGCCTTACAGTGGCGGAAGCTGCGGATGCAATGAATGCCAAGGCCAAGCCTGAGGTAATAACCGTGACGATGCCTCATCCTTTCGAGGATAATGTCTATGAGATCTTATCTGAAGATCTTGCGATATCGTATGACTATTACACCCCGTTAAAGCAATATATGGATATGCAGAATCCCTTCTTGTGGATCGACAGGTTCGGAAGCGATTCATATGACGAAGTTGTTCCGCCGGAAGTGTATTTTGATGAAGATAAATGCAGAGAGATCGTGGGCAAATGGAATGTCTCATTGATAGGTTCGCCTCATACGGTAAGCATAGAAGTTACGGATGAGGGCTATATCTTACATAACAACAAGGAACACCCTGACGAGAAGGCATGCAGTGATAAGATAATAGAAGCCATTCATGAAGGATTAACCGACATCAGACTTGATGACACTTGTGTCATAACACCTGCGTATTCTTCGACAGAGCTTGCAACCCTTAAGCAGTACGAGGCGCTTGAAAGATTCGCTGATAAGAATATAACGCTTCATCTGGACGGAGAGGATGTTTCTCTTAATAAAGATGAAATCCATTCATTACTTGCGGGGGAAGGCAAATTGCCTGATTATGATGTAGAGGCCGATGAGGTGATATATACGAAAGAATCGGTCGCCGACGGCTTATATGATCTGCTTAGTCCTTACAACACATACAATAACCATGATTTTACGACCCATGACGGTCGTAAAGTGCATCTGACTCAGGGCACATTAGGTAACTCAATTGATGTGGAAAGTGCCGTGGATGAACTTTACGAAGCACTTAAAGAAGGCAAAGATACAATTGATATTGAGCCTAAATACAAGCATCAGATGGATGAGAATGAGAAAGAGTACGTCAAGGATATAGGTAATACATAGATAGAGATAAGTCTGGATGAACAGCATATGTATTATTATGAGAAAGGGAAACTTAATCTTGATACCAATGTCGTAACTGGTAAGTTATC
>JAEEGL010447175.1_pt1 | contig 17294 bp, 9 predicted proteins | sample 9134231 | NCBI WGS metagenome assembly JAEEGL01 (sample SAMN16246548, study PRJNA631951) | gut metagenome | biome: gut microbiome; feature: rumen; material: fiber-attached | host: Bos | place: Iran: Karaj | collected 2018-10
CGTGGTCAATGACATCCTGCTGGGATTCGAGCACCGTTCCAACGGTTACGACGGCGCCAAGTCGCGCAGCATAGGCTGCCTGTTCGCGACCTACACGCACACCTTCGGGGGCTGCTTCACGACCCAGCTGACCGGCCGTTTCGGCATCGGGTCGATCTACAACGATTTCTCCTTCGAGATGCTGGACAAGTATCAGGGTTACCTCAACGCGGGCCTGTGTTACCATACGCGGGACCGGCGGCTGATGGTTTCCGCCTCGGTGACGCCCCTCTTCAAGGGCGACATCCCGGCCAACGTCAATGCCGAGATCGCCCTCCGCCCAACCCGCAACTCAGACTGGTTCTATCTGGTCGCCCGCTACCATTACGGCTACGACGAGGACCAGCTGGACTGCGCCGTCCCCGACGTCTTCCTCAAGCACATGCTCCGCTTCGGCCTCGCCCTCCAGCCCCACCGCCTCAGCCACAAGCTTTTCTTTTAAAAGTTGTGAATCAAGGTATTACCTAAACAGGTCTTCCTTGGCATCAAAGTCACATAACACTTGTGATGTTAATTCTTTATTGAGTGATCGGCTTCTACATCAATTCCTTCCCACGCTTTTTTCCCTGTCCAGGGCTGGGGCTCTGAACTCCAAAAAGAATCCGTTTCCGGCAAACCTAAAGCAATAAAAACTCCCGTGCACAAGTACAGGCTACCTGTTGAAATATAATTTTCCCCGATACTGGGTTGATGCCCGCAAAAACCAGGTCTCAGCCAACCATCTTTATCAAATGTCCCTGGTGCTGAAATCTGCCTATGGATAACAGCCGAAAGAGCACACCGCACTTGAGCCGGATTGACTCCTTCCGGAAGAAAATGCCTGTAACATACATCTGAAAGAGCCTGAAAAGCTCCAAAGCGATAAGCAAGGCTCCTACCAACAGGGGGGAAAGTCCCTTCGGGGGAAATCATCCGTTCCTGAATGGCAGCATAACGTCCGTAACGCTCCACTTCTGTATCATAATACTCTTGTCCGCGGAGACCATGTTTCTTGAGTATGTCAAGGACCTGCATCATCATGGGCTGAATTACAAAACTATTGTAATAGTCCATATGAAAATCCGGGCCGTCTCCATACCACCCATCTCCCTTATACCAAGCCTTCATGAAATGCTCAAAAGCATAATCAATCGCGTCAAATTCGCACTCACCTGTTACTTCGTACAAGAACGCTTCGATAAGTGCTGTGAAGAAGCGCCAGTTAGTATCAGACGGCTTTATTACGCGGGAAGACTTTAACTCTTCCACAAGTCTTGATTGGGTAAGCGGATCTAACCTATCCCACAACTGAGTGGGGGCGCGAAGCAAACCATGGGCAAGGAATGCGGCATCAACAAGAGGTTGCCGGCCCTTATTAAAGTTAAGGTGATCCGGACTATTCGGATCTACAGCCTGCGAAATCGCTCTTACAGCGAGGTCTATGTATTGCGCTCGAAGTTGCCCCTCCGGCGAATCGTCAGGTCCGAGTTCCAACCAAGTGGCAATGCCAGTTATTGTGCGCCCCAATGCTTCCAGATGAGTAACTTCTTGTTTCCGTTTTAAAATAGTGTCTCGCGTCTCGACCGGCATTTTCTCGCGTAGTGTCCCTTCTGCAAGATTTGTCAGTACAGGGCGAATTATGCGATCCATTGAAGAAATCCAAAAGTCCCTATCTTCATTTCCGGACCACACCGTTTTGTGCGAAGAGCATGAAGACAAAAGAACGGTCAAACAAAGAAGAGGGATGGAGAGAAAGAACCTTTTCATAGGATAACTGATATGAATAATTTAAAACTAAGATAATAGCCTAACTGTTACGACCGAAAAGATCATCTCAGTTTTGCTTCTAGGCGGACGCGGGTGCGGGGAGGGATGGTGACCGAATAGCAAAGCAGGACCGTACCTGTGTTCGGAGTATCATAATAATGAAGATGGGGTCCCGGAGCGGAAGTAGGCAGGATTTCGGCCCGTATGCCTAGCTCCGAACCTTTTTTCCACTTAAAGGATTGACGCCCTTCCCAGTGTTTCAAAACACTGAATGATAATTGCTTCTGAGTCTTATTACCAGACAAAGAGAACTGACAACCTGGCGATTTGTCTGCAAGGAGTTGCGCTTCTGCCGTTGTGCAGAGCGCCCAGCGCACGACGCAGGTCGAATCGCCGGTTTCAATATAATCAATAACATTGAGTTCCTCTTTACCATCGGTCCACACGTCCCTCCGGTAAGCGGCGAAATCTTCCGAGTATATCTTTCCAAGTTCTATCTCACACCCATACCGATCCGATTCCGACCAGATCTGCACCATTTCGGCCTGGTGGTTGACTTTAGGAGTATGCCCATTGACTGTCAATATGTTATGGGAAAACGGACCAAGACGGAATACACTCCATCGCTGCCCAAGCTCTGCCTTGTCTGAGTGATTAACCCCCTCTTTTTCAAGGGAATAATAGTCCTGCATGCCGAGGTCTATGGCCCATCGTACACCATTCGATTCAAAGACAAAGGATCCTTGATCACAGTGGCCATGGGCAGATTGACTCAGTCCTCCCTTAACGCCAAGATACGTATCAGTCGGGGATTCCCAGCCGCTTCTGTAGATAAAGACAGGAGTCTGACCACCACAATGATAGAAATGATCCGTCGGGACCTGAATGGAAGGAATTCCCATTCGAGACAGAACGACAAGGAGGAAAGGGAAGATACGGTCTTCGCTGATTGCCAGGTATCCCGTTTTCTCCATAATTCTGACCTCTGGATAAAGTAGGGAGCCATCTCCGGTACGGAAGGCCATCCAGGCCTGAGCTGCCTGTGCATTCGCCCGTGGTGGGCTGTCGGAGAAATTGAAACACCATCCACTCGGGGTGCTCATGAACTGCATAAATTTCGACGTCGCCAAAAACGCTTTCCGGCAACTGGAAAGCAATCCGAAGTCAGTTCCAAAGGCAGTCTCAAGCGCATCGAAAAGCAATGTCTGAAAACTGACGCCATACCCCCAATAATTGTACCCTTCCGGATATCCACCCTCGTCAGAGAAAGCAGCAAGTGCCAGGGGATTGCTTTTCAAACTCCTGTCAAGGATTTCCCGGCAACGATCGGGGAATTCATCCCAAAGCGCAGCTGCGCCAAAAATAAGTCCAGCATTGCAGACAGAGTTCCAATTGCTCTTTGCAGTATAGAACCATGCATTCTTCTTGTCATCAGAGGCATCGAAGCCCTTCTCAAGGATGGCCTGTGCGATTTTTTTCCGCTCCTCTAGAGTCATAACCTCATACAACCAGTCGTATCCAATCGAGACGGCCATAGTCATCTCAGCTGCATCCAGGAAATGAGTCGGATTCCAGTCCGAAAAGGCACTGACGGCAAGCATCTCTTCTATAGCACGGCGAGCATAAATCTCTCCCCCGTGAACACGGTAAGTATACGACAGATAGAAAATCCGCTTAAACGCTTCTCGGGAAACATCTAAAAGGCGTATTCCGGTCTTGATATGCTCTACGGGCGGTACTTCAAGAAAAGAATTGGATGTAGCAACGACGAGACTGTCGGCCCGGCGGACCCAAACGGGAGCGGACGCTGTTTCCTCCTCGGTAAATAGGCGTCCGCCAGGACCAGTCAGTAGACGGGGATGAGGACGGACAGATTGGGCGAAGGCTAAGCTGCACAGGCTGAAAAGAAAAAAGGTCAGGAGGAGTTTTTTCATAAAAACACTACCTCTTATTCCACGATGAACTAAAATAGGCTCTCGCAGCTTGTTCTTCAAGGGACAAATCACCATTACGACGGGCGAAATCAACTATATCATGGTAAAGGTAAAGCTGCAGCCAAAAACCATGGTCATATTTTTGCCATGTGCTCTTGGGAGAGCCATACAATGAATACCATCCGTTTTCGACTCCTATTCTACGTGCAACTTTAACTGCCGCTTTAGCTTGTCTCCACATTTTACGTGCGACGCGGGAGAATAATTTATTGTATTGCCTGACTCTGAAATCGGATGTATACAGAATGGCAGCCGTATCATTCAATCCCAAGTCAAGAAGAGAAATGACCTCGTCAAAAATCCCGTCGGAGTCCCAATCAAAACTCATCTTATCAAAGAAACCGTTCCCATCTTCATCCTCATATTTTACCACGGGAGAACCAGAAAACTCCTTTTGCATGCGCCCCGGGCCATAAAAGTCATAAATACCACCCATTCCCTGATAACTGCCCGCGTTCTGATCAATCCGCCATGCGCCCCATTCTGCACCATACAAATGAATTTTACCATCCATCGGACTGACATACAAGTTCCCTCCGCCCGAATTATCCGTATCCCATTCTCCACGGTCCCCCGTAGCATCTGACTGCCGATGATTGTCCAAGCCGCCATTTGCGGCTCCGATAGAATAAAGGTCAAGCGGTTGATAAAGCTCCACTCTTTCCCAGCGCCGGCAATCATCATCCTCATCAAAAGTAAAGTTTACCGAATCCCATCGGGAATCTTTGAAAATAAAATCGAAGCACTCGTCTCCAGCGGGGAATATCAACTCTGTATTACGTCGCCATGCAGGATCCATGAATAGACAGTCTGCGTCAGCAAGGCCACGCAACTTTTCATAAACATGGGTGTATTTAATGTATGAGCTACCATCTTTCGACGTATAATTGATTGTCAAGTCCAAATCGAAAGGATTCCCCGGAGAATTATCATTGTCCATATCCACAGAAATAGCCGCCCAATCAATCCTTCCGTTTGGATTCCTGTCACCAGAAGGTGAACCACCTTTATCACACAGCCTTATGGTCATTTCCGTAAGGCCATCGTTATCCGAATCAATAAAACGAAAAGGATTCTCCCAATTCAGACGGATGTCGTTTAAAAGCGCAGGAGAATTATGGACCTTGAGGAAGGTAGAGTTTCCATGATAATCTTCATAAAAATCAGATTCACCGTGGTGCAACCAGCAACGTAAGTTAAAGGTGTTCCAATCTATGTAATTGAATATATTGTCTCGGTCTGTATCGAAAACAAGCATATAGTGCCCCTGGTGCTTTTCTGTCGTATCAACTGGATACTCGGCAATAATCTGCACATCCGCCTTGCCATCACAATTCGTATCAACCCAGTCAATCACGATATCGCCCTCTGCACCATACTGTCCATCCCCATTGCGATCCACCATAATGCAATCATCCGATAAATCGCCCGAAATGTCCCCTATCTTCATGTTGCCATTATCGTCTATCCATTGCACTCTTAAGCCTCCGGAAGAAACCGTTCGCAGCATGTCGGGCTGACCATCACCATTAAGATCGAAATAATAGACTAGCTCACCAGCTACAGGAGGTGCCGGCCTGAGCGGATTCAATCCAGCGCCAGCATTCCACCAGCGATCAGATCCTCTAACGACGAGAGAATCAACCAGTGTTACCTGAGCCAGGGCATCCAAACAAACCAGGCATGACAAAATAATGCTCAACAACAAGTGCTTCATTTAACAATGATTATATTAGGAACGACACGCTCACCTATATGATCAAATGTTTTATTGTCTGTCGGGTGATTCATCACCCCGCTGTTTTTCGTCCACAGGGTGGAAGATCCTCCGCCATCCAAGTTTATGGCTTCGAACAGACCAAGTGCTTCGGATAAGGTTTGCAGTTCGCGGATGTTCATGCCGTCGGCATTTCCAGGAGAACGGCCGTCCACTACCACAAAGTATATCCAACCATCTTTGGTGTACCCAATCATAGTTCTGGGATGGCGGCCAAGATAAAACCTTTTATAAAAATGGGATTCGACAGCGATATCTCCTTCCCCAGCATCTGATGCCGATGCATAATTGATATGCCTGCCATTATCGATAAGAACAGGACCGGAAACTATTGCTTCATGCCAGTGCTTTATCTCCCTCGGCAAAGCCAGCGTATCTCGAACCAACATAATATCCACACCTCTGCCATTTGATTTGCGTATGCGGAAGAGCCCATTGCTGTTTCGAGGATTCCCCACCGAAGCTGAGGGGATTAACTTCCCCTCATCCTTGACAAGCGTAGCCGGGAAATGCCCTTTGGAAAAATAACTGCCATTGATAGCAGCAACAGCACCATTTCTGGCTGCCAGGACACTGGTAATATCGGCTCCTGATCCCGATGACTCCACAACCGAAACCCGCTGTTTGGCCATAGGAAAGCGAACTACCGATATGTCTTGTACGCCGCCAAAAACCTTTATTGAAGCATGCCCGGTCTCTACGGATGTACCTTCAATCTTTTCCCACCCCCATTTTGTTTCTTTAAGTACTGTCAGATTGTTCAAAGACGAGGCGGCTTTATCGGTTTCGAAGAGGTTCCTTTCTCTCTCTATTTTACTTTTTGAAGCCCTAATCCTTGGCAGATAGTATTTCTTGAAATCATTCCAACTATAATACACACTGTTCACAGCTTCTAGAGGGAGATAAGATTCTTCTTCATTAAGAAGCACCTTTAGGAGAATATCACCACCGTCATTCTTATAAAAGACAAACTGAAGCGAACTTCCCATCGGGACATTATAATTCGGAATTATATTGACCCCTTCATCGAAAGAAGACGATCTACGACCATAGCCATTCAAGTCAAGAAAGACAAAAAGCGGCATCAAACCTGAATCATGCCCGAAACGAAGTCGCAATTGAGTTTGTCCGGATACTATATCATCCTCTGCCGAGTCGACGATCTGGCCTAGCGTAAAGGCAGAATAATCAACCGTCAGATTGTCGGCACCCTCGTAATTTGCCAAAAGGAGGAAATTGCCCGCTGACAGAGCCTTCCAAATCAAATACCGCTCCTCTTGAGACAAACAATAATCGAAACACCCTTGGTCTTCATCCAGACAATATGTATTGTTAATAACCGATGTTAATGATTTGAAAAAAGCTTCGGGGGTCGTTTTGAGTACCGTGTCAAGAACATCAGAATCCGTGAAGAACCTGCACGCGATATCCCTCCATGGAACAGTACTCTCAAAATAATCGCAATAGTCTTTATAGGATTGCTTATTATAACGCGGGCGCCCTTTTATTGCATAAGGATTAGTTCGAAGCAGTGGTTGCAACCATGGTCCGTACTTTACAGATGCATCCGCAGAAATGCTAATGGTTTTGTCCAAGGACTGAAGGGTAGACAGGAAATACCACATACTCATGATCACCCTAGGCGACTCAGTCGCCACAGATTCTACATGAGTCTGATTTTCAAACACTTCCGGAAAGCGATTGAACATATGGACGGCGATCGTACGACATTGGTCTTTCCCAACATCTGTCAGATTCTCTTTACAAAATCGCACTTTCTCATAAAAAGGAGTATATCTAACCAGGAACTCCTTACCATAGTCCGTCAGCACTCCGGACATTTCCGCCTTTGAAAACCACGTGAACAAGGAATCATACTCCGTGCCACAATACCGAGCGCCATGACGGCCGAAATGACTAATGTAAAATGGTTTATACCCATCCGGAGGCACAGTTAGATGAGGTTCAGCCTTGTAATCATAGACATAATGAAGCCCGCAGACCTTCAACGGATCTTTTTCTATAACACACTCGAGGTTCTGCGCAAGGCTGACCCCCATCGAAACCACAAAAAGGGCAAAAACTGTCAGGTTCTTTTTCATCTTGAGCATTTCAATGCCTGCTTTTTTAGAACCGTCATTTTTGTACGAATTGTATTGTTGCCGTCACTGGTCTGTGGTCAGAAACATTTGCCGTGAATTTCTGCCCTTTTTGTACCCCTTTCAATGGATCTGCAGTGGTTGTACTTCCCTGATGAATCATTTCAAAGCTCTCTACAATCACTTCAAACATGCTTACCTTGTATTTTCCTGCAGCTTGGGTATTGAAAAGAATATGGTCATAATGTCCATCGTTCTTCGTTAGTTCAACCTCCAGCCACCCGGGTAAAGAAGTCCAATACTCATTACGGAACTTTTCAGCAACATGTTTGGTATCTTCAAGAATCCCCCCCCTCATCAGCTCGGCGAACCCCGGCCTTGCAACATGTATGAGAGATCCTGTGAAATTGTTATAACTAATGTCTGAGCAATTGAAGTCTCCAGTACAAAATGCGTAAGAGTCTCCTGCTATCTCAGCTACCTTGGACTTTAGGATCCTTGCATCTCTGCAACGCAAGGTATCGCGCATTGCGTTGGAATAACTAGCATGGAAATGACTATTGAAAAGAAAGAACGTAACTCCAGTTTTGTTATCTTTAAATTTGCCCCAAATGCAGTTTAGGTCCTTTTGTCCAGTATCGTCTGGGTCGTACGAATACTCTGTCTCAGGAGTTGGAGAGTAATTGAAACGTCCCCTTTCAAGTAGGGTAAACCTTTCTTTCTTATAAACAATAGCATTTATCGACAGACTTGTTTTCCTGCCTAAACCTATCCACTCGTACTGGGGAAGAGCAGCCACCATGTCATCAAGCATTTCTTTATGGTTTTCCTGAGTACCAAAGATATCAAAATCCGCACTATTTAGAAGCTTGATTACACAGTTTTTACGATTGGGCCAGTACCCAATGCTTTTGGGATTCTCACATGACGGGCCTTCAATATTGAAGGTACCTATTTTTAGCGGAGCATCCGGATCAACTTGTATCACCACATCGCCGCCAGTATCCTCAGGGCCCTCCTTGTCATTGCCACTTGGCTCTCTTTTCGAGCATGATATCTCTTGCGGCAATGAAAGCAGCAGAATCAAAAAAAGAAGTACGCTTCGTATTGATCTCATGTTATTGCGATATCTATTCCTCTGCACCGACAGAAGGCCAACCGGGGTTCTGAACAAGATTTGGATTCAGAGAAAGGTCATCTAATGGAAGAGGATAAAAATAATCCCTGTTCTCATCAAAAACATGCTCATTCCCTTGATGATAATCCACATATCCCGAATTACCGCCGGACAGCTTGATTCCTTTGCCGAGTTGTAAAACCTGTTTGCATGAAGTTGCAGGCGCGCTTCCCGTCCAAATACAGACATCCTTCACCCCATCATGATCAAGATCATACTCGCCCGGTCCAGGGAAATACATCCCATACATATTCTGTTCTATTGCCTTTCCCTCCTTCCAACGCATCAAGTCCCAATGGCGCAGATTGCCCTCTCGAATGAGTTCGATAGTCCTCTCTCTACGAATTTCCAAGATAACACCCTTGTTGGGTCCCGAATCTACATTAGGATAGCCATACTCCACCGAACTCATGTACGGGTCAGGGTTTGCATTAGCATCTGCCATGTTCAGATTCGGCATTCCGACACGATTACGCAATGGTTTAATAGATTTGTCTATGTCCGCCTGGGTGATCGTACCTAATTCTGCCTTAGCCTCTGCATAATTCAGATATACTTCGGCAGCACGGTATACATTGACATCATTAAAAGATTTATTGTATGCATCACCATATTTCACTGACATGCGCCATTTATCGTGTTGGAATCCGGTTACACAAGAACTGAAATACGGCACGTCAGTACCTGTACCATCCAGCGGGGTATATCCGGGAGTTCTTATTGTTTGGGACAGGCGCGGATCACGCCCCGTAGTCTCTTCGTAGAATTCCATCGTAGCCCAGCCAGCCTTATCGGTAAATCTTGTGCCGTCGGCGCACAAATAACTATCCACGACTTTCTTCGTCAGTCCCCCTTGGCCGATAGTATTGCCAACGCAGAAATACGAAGTACTGTTGTACTTTATCCCATCAACATAATTTACAGCAAGAATCACTTCGGAAGTTTCCGCCTCAACGGAGGCAAAAAGGGCGCGGTAGTCCGAAGCAGGATGCCCGGTATTATAGATGGAATAAGGGCTTGTGTTGATAAAAATGAGTGCAGACTCTGCCGCTTTGTCAAGATACCATGAAGCATCATGCTCATACCCGGTTATCTTATGATATTTGCGGAATGTACCTTCAAAAAGACAGAATCTGGATTTGAGCGCCAAAGCAGTCCACTTGGTAATTGTATAAGCGGACTTTTCAGTTGGCAGCCATGTAATTGCAAAATCAATATCTTCGATCATCTTCTGCATTACGTATTCTCTGGTATCACGAGCGCCATAGACGAGTGGGTCATCGCTATCCAATTCATGGTCAATCCAAGGAACATCTCCGAAACGATATACCAATTCGGCATAGATTTCCACACGGAAGAACCTTGCGAGAGCTTCATACTTCATTCTCACAGCGTCATCATCGCACTTATCCAGATTGCCGAGCAAAGTATTTACCTTTCGGAGCACGCTGAAACTCCAACCACCTCCGGATGCCGGGGCCACACGCTGAGTGCCACCCCGATACAAATCTCCCAGAGTATACTTGATTGCTATATCAGATTCTGTTATATACCATTTATCGTCATCGTATAACGACTTATAAAAAGTATTGGAGAAAGCTTTAAGCTGAGATTCATCTTTAAAGAAAGAGCTTGGTGACTGTTTGCTCAAAGGCTGACGATCAAGCGCATCATCACAGGCCGAAAAAATGCACAAGGCTGCAAACGCTGACAATATATATTTTTTCATAAAGCTTGCTTATTAATAATTAGTACTAGGTCAGAAAGTAACATCTATACCAAACATGAATGTCTTTTGCCAACGATACTGCAGCACTCTGGCATGACCTACAGAGGCCTCTTCAGGATCAATGTATTGGTTTATTTTCTTTAGCGGAGACCAATACCAGAGATTCTCACCAGAGAAAAACAATCTTACATTATCGATAGAAACTTTCTTTGTTAGCTTTTCAGGAATGGTATATCCAACTGTAAGGTTCTTCAAACGACAATACCCTATATTCTGAATATATCTGTCGTTTACGCAGCCAAGCTCTCGGGTAGCACCAAGCGCGACATAACCTCTGGCACGCGGGAAATAAGCATTGGGGTCGGGGTTATCCTCCGTCCAGCACAAGTCCATAAAATTCTTGGGAATAAGTGCTTGATTAGGCCTGGAGTATGGCCCCCAGAAAACACCGGCATTAGTCGGAGGATACCAATTCTGCCTGCCGACACCTTGGAAGAATATGGAAAAGTCGAAACCAGCCCACGCTGCATTCATACTGAGTCCATAATGGTATCTCGGCTCACTGTTTCCGATGATTTTCCGATCCCCCGGATCATCCACAGTATTGCTTCCTATGTCGATTTTGTCATTACCGTCGAGATCAACGAATTTCAAATCGCCAGCTTTCCATCCTCCGTAAATCTGTGCGTTCAGATAGTTTTGATTCACCGGATTGTTTGCAGCCTCTTCATCCGAAGCAAAGTATCCGTCGGTAACGAAACCCCACATTTCACCGAAACGATAACCTTCATAATACTGACGGGCAAAAGTCTTGGTCGGGTTATCATATTTTGTGACATCACTTACATAATCATTCAAAGTTGCCGTCACCCCATACGAGAAAGGTCTGTCTGCAAGCATGAAAGAATCCCGCCACGAAAGACTTAACTCATATCCCTTTGTGCGCAAATCCGCAGCATTGGTTTCAGGAGCGCTCGCACCATAAACAGAGGGAAGGGCGGCACTTGGGCATAGCATGTCTTTCGTATCTCGGATGTAAACTTCGCCCGTAAAGCCTAGACGATTATCAAGGAAAGACATATCCAAACCCAGATTATAATGTATCGCCCGTTCCCAGGTCAAGTTCCCCGCAACAGGATCACCAATATTGGCAATCTGAGGTTTAACCGCACCGTCCGGGGTAAAATAATAAGCTTGAGTACCGAGACTGATAAGCCTTATATAATCATAATACCCAACCTGTTGATTTCCAAGGCTTCCGAATGAGAAGCGAAGTTTCATCAAGTTAAACCAATCCTTGATGGGGTTAAAGAACCTTTCTTCGGAGATCTTCCAGCCAAAAGACGCCGACGGGAAAAAACCCCATCGTTTCCCTGACGGGAATCTTGAAGTTCCATCATATCTGGCAGATGTCTCAAACAGGTATTTGTCTTTGTAGTCATAATTAATACGACCGAAAAAGCCCATCAAGGCAGATTCATTCTGCCCGCCGACCACATCAAGAATCTTATTTCCATTTTCATCGGCACCGACAAGGTCGATATCAATAAGATCAGCGGAAATAAGGTTTTGCCCCGTTACCTGAATACGCTTGTAGTAATATGTCTCGGAATTGAATCCTCCCATCAGTTTCAGGTGGTGAACGTTATTGAAGTTCTTGTTATACGTCGCATATATATTGGTCGACATAAAATTGGTTCGGATTGCAGACTCCTCGAGTTGGTCCAGGAAACTACCGGTATCCAGCACGACAATTTCTCCCGGATAGGGGGAATAATCGCTGTTTGTGCTGCGGGAATACCCGTATCGGCCCATAAACCTGTATGTAAAGTTACCCTTTATTTCCAAGTCTTTAATGGGCGTTAATGTCAGTTCTGCTTTGTTTGATACCTGCCAATACTGAAAGTTATTCTTCGATGAACTATTGAGAATGGGAATATGATACGAAGGAAGGTTTCTTACAGGATTTATATATACGGTCGTTCCATCGGGATTCTTAGCCGGGAAACATGCCAAATAACTTAAAGTCAACAGATTAAATACATTGTCAACACCCGAACTGCCCGGATACGTATAGTCATTCTTAAAGAAAGTGATATCATCCGAAAAAGTCGCCCATTTCGTCAGTTTCACCTCCATGTTGGAGCGGAGATTAAACTTATTGTAGGAATCAGGCTTTGCGGTAAATGTTCCTCCAGTGTGCTGATACCCTCCCGAGATAAAGTATTTGATGTAATCAGAGCCTCCGCTTATTGAGACATTATGCTGAGTCTGCGTCTCAAGATCGGAAAACATGATATGATACCAGTCATAGTTACCTAAATACACATATTGATCGCGGCCGTTTCGGCTTTCTATCGTTATCCAAGGTCTTGCCGGATTCTCTGTTTTGTCATTTCTCCTTTCATACAAGGCCTGCATATCCGCCTCTGTATAGTTAATGAACGATGTAGAAGGATTCCATTGCTTGCTAAAATACTCGTTAATCCAAACGGAATCATATCCTCTTGTCTCAAAATCCGTCCGCGTAGTAGGATTTGACCAACCATAGCGTCCACTATAACGGATAACGGGTTTACCATTGGATTTACCTCCAGTCTTGGTCGTGATAAGGATGACGCCAAAAGAGGCCCGCGCTCCATATACTGCTGATGAAGAAGCGTCCTTAATAACTGAAATACTTTCGACATCACTCGGATTGACCCTCGTGATATCACCATCGACACCATCGATCAACACAAGTGGTGAGCCACCGTTAATAGAATTGGTTCCACGGATATTGATGCTTGCAGAATTACTTGGATTACCCGAACTAGTGGTAATTGTAAGTCCCGGCACCTGTCCTTGAAGCATATGTGACAGTGAGGGTGATACCCGGTTCTCCAAGTCTTTGGAATCCACAACGGAGACTGCGCCCGTGAGGTTAATCTTTTTTTGCACACCATAACCCACTACCACGGTCTCATCCAGAGACATGAAATCCTCTTGTAGAATGATTTCAATTACACTTCTGGAAGCAGGGATGCTGACTCTTTTTGAGGAGTAGCCAAGGCAAGAGACTTCAAGGTAAACATCGCCGGCGGATACATTCAAAGAAAAAGTACCGTCGGGGCCTGTCCCTACTCCGCTGCCGCCATATAGAACTACGGCACCCACGACAGGTAGTCCATCAGAATCAATAATTCTCCCGCTGACTTTTCGCACATCAGTTTGCGTGCTTTCTGCTGCATATAGTACATGTATGGAGGCAAATACTACCAATGCAAAGCATGATAAAACTTTTAGAATCTTGTGCATATCTTTACTGTATTAATTATTATCGATTACTTCAATGCAGGAACACTTCCTGACAGATCCCAGATCTCGGTCGACCACCCCAATGCCGAAGCGATGGAAGACGCGGTGTCAGCACTGCCTGCAGCTTTTCCATGATAGGCATAGTGTAGGGAATAATGACCCGCATCCAACTTGATCGAACTGTTTGTATCACCTTGATCGTAGACGGTTTCTGAGCTATCCGTGAAAACCATATCCGACCGTCTTACATTATTTGTCAAAGTATTGTAGTTGCCTGCAACACCAATGATTGCTCCGGAAGACCATACATCATCGTTTACTCTTGAAGACACAACTGAAGGATTCCAAGCAATGCAATTCTCTACGATATGTTCCGTGTCGGTAGCTGGATTACTTGCCTGAAGGAGACCGATAAGTCCTCCGATGGCAGATCCACCGGAAACCTTTCCAAGGGCGAGACATCTGCGCACGACACGTTCATTGACAGTTGAGCCATCGAATGCGCCAATGAGTCCCCCGACAAACTGAGTATTTCCGGGATTGACGTCAATGCCAGCCCAGCAATCCTCTACAATGCAGTTGGAACTGACTCGACCAATCAATCCCCCAACGTATATCCCCGACTTGCCTAGAGAGCCCCCATCAACCGAGCATTCAGTAATCTTGGGACCATGTCCAAGTATCTCATTGACACCACCGTAGGCACGCCCGACAAGTCCTCCGACTTCCTGGCAATAAATATTGTCATTGAACGTGAAATTATTGACATGGCATTGACGTAGAATAGCACCATTCGCATTGAATGCTCCGCAGAAACCGCCGACATACGCCACTCTGTCAGCGTTCACGCTGGATGATATGGTAACATCTTTTGCTAAGCAGTTTACGTATTCATGCGTGCCGGCTCGTTCATACCCGGCAAAGCCACCAAGGCATATCCAGCCTTTTATGTTTACATTCTCGACAGAACAGTTGCTAAAAGTACCATCACCACGGATATATCCGATAAAGCCGCCGACATTTCTGGGCAAATCGTTGTCATTATCGGACTCGTCAATGGAGAAGCCTTCAACTTTCACATTCTCGAAGACGTTGCCAGATCCGTTGGTTTGCCCTGCCACCGCTCCAAATCCGGAACCGCTGGCCGAAGATAGTCCCATCGTACGAATGCTTACATTCTTAATGGTCACATTTCTCACTGTCGCTTGAATATCGGAAGTTCCGACAAAGCCACCAATCGTTCCGATAGAAGCACCCGTATCTGTATCACCCAACGTTACGCCATCGAAGGTAATATTTTGTACAGTTCCATAAAGCACACCAAAGAAACTGGGATATTTCCCCTTGTTACATTTAAAATTCTTAATCGTATGCCCATCGCCATCAAAGAAAACCTGCTTTTTAAATCCAGATTCCGTATTTAGAGGGGTCCAATTCTCGATATCCGACATGTCGATATCCTCGGCAAGTTTAAAATAAGTGCACTTCTCCACATTGACATCTTCCGCCATGTTACGGATCTGTTTTGCCGAACCGATCAAGTAGGGGTCGGACTCGGTTCCTGACCCCTTAAGATAACGTCCTCCCGTATTCATCCAGGAAGAGTCATCATCTATAGTAAGCTCTGCCAATTTTCCACCAGAGATATTCAGATCGGAAGGAAGAGTATAAACCTGAGTACAACCACCTTCCAGCAAATCTACCGAAACAGTAATAGGAGTTCCTGCCGGAATGGATACCGGCTGTACGGACATTTCCATGAAAACTGCCAATTCGCCCGAATCAGAAGGATCGAGGTTGTTCAGATTGATGCTAAACTCAGTGCTCGCGCTGCCTTTAGAATTTGTTGTGAAGAAAAAAGGCTCACTTGTAGAAAGAGCAATTTTGTTAGCTTTGGTAGCACCTGCCGGCAGTTTGGCAACAATTTTCAATATGGCACTTTGTTGGAAAACCGCACCGTTCGCTGAGGCCCATTCCTCGGAAAAAGTCACTTCGTGATAGTCTTTTACTCCAGTTAGGGCTGCAACAAATCTAAGATGATCTGTTCCTCCATTAGTAACCTGTGTTTGGGTCGAGTAATCGTATTCCTCGAAACCGGTTATCGAAGTAATAGACCCAGGATGCATCACCTTAAATGTGTAGCCGCTCACACTAAAGCCAGAGAACTGCGCCTCGGAAACGGAAAAACCTGGGACAATGGAAAAAGTATTGACAGAAGAGCCAATAACGGTTATTTCATCACCGGATTGCCATCCCAAAGGGAACGTTGTCCCTTCGTCGGATATACTGACTTTGGTGTAAGATGATGGAAGGCTGACTTTGATAGTCTCGATTCGATGCTCGGCCTCCCCTGTGTTTGTTGCTCCTTTGGAACATCCAACCACCATCCAGACAAGAAGCAGCATAAACAATGCCGCCAAAGGGGTTTTGTAAAGTAAATTTCTCATAATCGGAAAATTATGTTTATGATTTGTTTATTCTGTGGTATTCGCAAAGTCCGTCAATAGGCGCTTTGAGGAAGCGGGAAGAAAGGATACCATTCTGTTTTAATATCGAAAGAAGCCGGTCTTTACACGCCCAACCAAAGCCTCCGACAATCCCGACCGGGTATGTAGTTGCGTCATACCGTAGAAGTATACGATCCACAAATGACTGAAAGTTTTGATTCAGCAGTTTGTCCACATAAGCATCTGACGCATGGCGGACTAAAAAAGGGGCAAAGCTTCCGAGATAGCCAGAAGGCGAATTCGACTGGTATACGCCCTCAACTATCCCTGCATATGTGGTGTCGAATTCTTTTCGAAAAGAATCGACCAGAGAAGACGGGACCAAGCCCTTTATATAATCTGCTAAGAACATTTTGCCCAAGGCCGCTGCGCTGCCCTCGTCGCCGAGAATGAAACCTCCCGAATAAACGGCACGAGTAATAGTTACGCCATCATAATAGCAGGCATTGGAGCCTGTTCCCAATATGGCTGCAATGCCAGGTTCATGACCACATACAGCACGAGCCGCCCCCAAGAGATCATCCTGCACATCAATTTCCGTAATTCTGGAAACGCTCTTAATCAGTCTTGCGACCGCAGCTCGGATTTCCCAGGTTACCACCCCGGCTGTATAAAGGAAGAAACAGCCCGAAGCCTCAACAAGCTCTTCTGCGATGAAAGCCTCCTTGAGAGTCCGTTCAACATCTTCCAGCGTCATCGTGGAGATATTGATACCAGGACGGGAAAACCTCTTCACGATTTTGCCGTCGGCATCCAGGATCCTCCAATCACTTTTGGTAGCCCCACTTTCTACTATAATGATAACATCTCCCATAGCCATTAATTTCCGATCTCCTCTAACACGGCACGCACACTGCCAAATTCAAGTAGTTTACTCCGGGCATAATCGTAGTCCTCGATTGTGGTTTCTTCCATGATCATGCGAGTAC
>JAEEGL011351512.1_pt1 | contig 17294 bp, 45 predicted proteins | sample 9134231 | NCBI WGS metagenome assembly JAEEGL01 (sample SAMN16246548, study PRJNA631951) | gut metagenome | biome: gut microbiome; feature: rumen; material: fiber-attached | host: Bos | place: Iran: Karaj | collected 2018-10
TAAGTTGATAGTAGACAAATGTTCCACCAACACCAATTATCAATGCTGTTATTACAGCCATCACATCATACGCTTTACTGTTAGTAATAAGTTTCTTCAATACCTCTACAACAAGTCCTGTAGCTACTGAATAACCAGCAAGCAATCCGAGAAAAATTTGTACCGTCATTTTTTAATTCTCCTTATCATGAATTTTTATCCCAAAAAGCAATCCCAACTCAACCGTCCATGCTGAAAACCATGAAACTGTCAACTCAGATGGGATTTGCTTATCGAGCCAAACTAATATAAGCGCAACAGCCGTATATAATATTATCATGCTAATTGATATTATTGTAAATACTGTGCGCTTACGAAACTGTTTTGTTGGTGTAATCTTTTTTCTTTGAGCCATGTTATAACTCCTTTCGATAAGCGGAAATAATAGGACTCGAACCTATGACCCATTGATTAACAGTCAATTGCTCTACCAACTGAGCTATATTTCCATGGATGGTTTTTGTTGCTCAAAAAGAGTTTTAAGAACCATCAGAAACTCGCATTGCAGAAGTGGGATTTGAACCCACGACCTCTTGAGTATGAGTCAAGCGAGCTACCGGACTGCTCTATTCTGCGATATACAGGAGTACCTTTTGCTGATAACTAAAATCGAAACGTAACAATCTTTTTTGCATATAGAGGTGAGGAAATATTTTTAGGCAGTTGGTACTCCTTAACAGCGATAATAGGAATCGAACCTATACAGGCAGAGTCAAAGTCTGTTGTACTACCATTATACTATATCGCTATAACGTGATTATTCATCACGTTTCCAATCAAGTTCTATCTTTACTACATTATCAGCTTTACCATTTACTCTGTTTTCAATATCAACAGTACGTTTCGCAAGCTCTTGTAATGCTCTGAGTCTATCATTTAAAGAAGCATCAAGTCCAAATTGGTCTTTGACTTTTCCTTGTGCTATATCGGTAAACATCTGCATTACTTCCTTAGCTGACATTATTGATTTTTCTTCACGTTTCTCGGTCAGTCTGGAAATTTCATTTTGCACTATGACTTTGTGTAACAAGCGTGCTACCATTGTACTTCCACAATTATCATTCTTTACTTTGTATCCAGCTTTTCTAAGTGATTGTAGTCCATTACCTGTCTTTGCGTATTCTCTACAAAAAGCTTTTTGTTTTATTGTTAGCTTATCTGATGTTTTATTAGTGGTCTTTTTATCCACTTTATATCATCCTTTCTTTTTTAAAAGACTTACAAAATATCTTTACTCATGTTTTTCCTCATAAGCACGTTTGGCTTTTTCCCACGTCTCATTATCATGTGGTACTTCCCAACCATTTAATTCATACCAGTAATCTCTTAACCATAAGACTATTTGTATATCTGAAGATGAGCTAAATACTTCTATGTTTCTAAACTTCTGTTTTTCACTATCCCACACTGCCTTTTTAATTACTATTAGCTCTAAAGGTCTATCTGCTTTTTCGCTGTAATACTGTGTTTTATTTATTAGTATTCTTGCACCAAACTTTTCATTTATAGCTCTTTGCAGTTTCTTTATTTGTGGGCCGAACGCTTTAGCCATTATCTTCTACGCTTCTTTCTTATTCTTAATTTACCTATTCGAGATGGCGGGCGATGTCCTCTGTAAATCTTTAGAGATATCTTTTGTCGGACTGTTCCCAATATAATCACCTACAATGATTTGTGAATGTTTCACGTTCTCTGCTTCTTGCGTAACTTCGTATTGACAAGACGGAACACAGAACACGAACATTATTATTCCAACAATTACAAGTAATTCAATTACAGCAATCACAAACCATCTTTTAGAGGTTGCTTTTACTTCATGTAATAATTCAACAGCTAACGGGGTACGCTGTGAAGCTTCAAGTTCTTTATCAGTATCCACTTAATGATTCCTCCTACTCAATTATTATATAATAACTCGATATAATTTACAATAATTTTTTATTCTCAGCTACTAACTTTTTAGCTTTTTCGTAACAGGTAAAACTGCATAAATGTATTGTCTTATGGTCACTTACAACTTTATAAATCCACATTTGATGAGACATCATATTACAAAATGTTTTACCACATATAGGACATTCTTTCATTGTTGAGTGTTTCATAATTCTTTTTCTACCCACGTATCAATATAATATATTGTGTTGCCAACAGTTAATTCAAGACATATATCACAACGATTATCTGCCGGACGTTCATGATTATCTAAACAATATTGATAATAATTATCATACGCTTCATTTGATTTTCGTACATATTCTTTGGCGTCTGCTAACTTTGTAAAGCTACCAATCTCTATGCCTTGACTACATATAACATAACGCTTCTTTACTGCACTTGGTGCGTGTTTAACTTGAAACTCACTGTATGCGGTATACCTATCCTCATACCCGTCCCAATTATCATCTGGTGTCAATTTGTCTGCATCAATTATCTTCATTACATCAACCTACGCTTATTTGTATTCTTTTATGTAAATCCTCAACGACCTTATCAATATTATCTTTCCAAACTTCTGTTTCAAGATACATAATAAATGTATATCGTGTTCCTGTAATTGGGTAAGATACAATTGTAAAATCATCACTCTTTACATTAAGTGCATTATACACTTTTTCAACAGAAAATTCAATATATCTTCCGCTATTATCATAGATTCTTGGCAAGGCATTATTGCTATTCTGATAAACCAAATAATATGTTTTATCCTTTACTGAAGTAGCTGGTAATATCTCAACTAATATTGTGGAATCTGCATAATATATGTGTGACGTATCTACACTTACATTATTAAGCATTGACAACTGTTTCTGTAGTTTAGCATTATCTCTTTTTAGTGACTTTACATCGCTCACGGCAACATCAATTCGATGCTTCATATCGCTTATTATCTCTTTCATGCTATCATCTTTTGATTCAGATTCATGCGGTATAAAATAAAATCCCATACAAAAGAATACTATTATACAGCATAAACACATTATTATCAATTCAATACGTGTGTCGTGTTTATTCATAGTTTCTACCTCTGCTAATAAATATCATTTACCAATCATTCTTTTTCTCTTCTCATTGTCAAGCTGACGTAATTGTGTTTTCATAATCTGCACTGCTTTGACAATAGCTTCTTTAAGTTCTTCTGAAGGAGTTTCTACACTCTCTAAAATCTTCACCGCCTTTCTGCAAGTCATTCTACCTGTAACTTCTATACCAACTGATTCTTGATTATTCATGCTTCTCCTCACTTTCTGCCAACTCTTTTAAAGCGATATATTCGTACGGATGTTCATCTCGAAAACATGTTAAAGCTCTGCATAATATTTCTTTTGATACTACCATTTTTGTTTCTTTTTCACACCAAGGCTTTATTTGTTCAAAAACAAATCTATCATGCTCTTCTCTTATGGTTTCTACCATGCTCATTACAATCCCATCTTCATTCATCTCTTATACCTCGCTTTCCTGTATCCACAATAATCTTGCATGAAATACCAACCATCTAAACTGTATTGAGAAGTTGCGTTCTGAATAAATTAACTCATTAAATGACAAGACAATCGTAGGAAATATATAAAACAAATCTTTGAATATCCGAAAGTCTTTGCGATATAGTTTCATGCCTTTACCTCACTTTCTGTCTTTAATTCAAACTTTTCACAAGCAGTCGCATTTTTTAAACAAACCTTAAAAATTGATTCAGTGTTATTACAAAGATGTGTATTGTCTTTCACAGTTTCACCACAATATTTACAATCCTTGCATTTACTCATTTTTTACACTCTTTTCTGAATCGTTTTGAATGTTTCTCTAAAATCTCGTATAAAGCAATCTCATTAACTTGTGTCTGACCTAAAGGGTCTACAACGTGCCAATTCTCACCCAAAAGATAATCAATTATAAATGCTCTAAATTCTGCATCTGACACACCAACTCCAAACATATTATTCTTATCTTTACGATTCTTGTATCGTTCATCCATAAACGCTGTTAGTGTCATTTCTGCTCCTTATCTGCTTCTATGATTGTCAAAAAATCTGCTTTAATCTTAATTCTTTCAATAATATCAGTTCTCGTTTCGTACCCATCAAGTTTTATTTTTTGCTCAGCATAGATTAAATCATCAAGGTACTTGTTCAACTCTGTTCCGTCAATAATAGCGTGTCCTTTTGGAAGTAGCGTGCCATTACGGATTGCTTCTGCAATCACATATTCATGCGAATGGTTTTTCCAATATTCATAAGTTTCTTCGGATATATCAATCACTATCTATTGTTATTCCTCACTTTCTGTCTTATATGGTGCGTTCCACCAACTTTTGAAGGTACAGAGTTTTGGTGCATAAGGTGTGTCGCTGTCTAAATAGTAGTAATCAACGTCTTTACTACCACGAAGCCACTCAAGATTAGGAAATATAGCCTTTATCATATCTCCGTTTGTTGCATTGTTGGGAAGTGACTTGCCTTTTCTGATAGCAACACAGGCTCTACGCATATCCGCAACATATTCATCTCCATTGTCAAAAAGTCTTGTATAAAGATTATCATCAATATCAACTATTAGTTTCATTTCTGCACCTAACTCTCACCCACTCGGTACCTATGCTCTTAACAAGTCCGAGTTTCTCTAACTTTCGACAGGCGATTTCTGCAAAGCTATCTTCATTATAATCCCAATATTCATCTAATATTTCATCCGCTACCCATTCTGCAAAATGCTTGAAGTTTTTGTATCTCGCTCCGTACTCTTTCGCCCATTTCCCAAAAATCTTGTAGTCGGGGGATGGCTCTTGTTCTAATGCTTCTAATGCAGTTCTGTATGTTCTGATGTAAGGACTTTCTTCACTCCATTTCTTTAAACATCTTATTGCATTTTCACGTTCTTCTCTTGTCATTCTGTTTCACCTCCATTCATAGCGAGTTCCACACGATTCACAAACCATATCTTCCTTTATCTTTCCACCGCACTGTTTGCAAATCATAGGTGTTAGCTCTTTTTTCGGCTCAGGATGGTCAACCCACCAATGACCAGTAACTAAACGATTATCAACAGTTAAGGGGGCAGTAGTGGCAACAGTTAGATAAGGTTCAGTAGGGGCAGTGGTGATAGTTATATCATTGTGAAGCCTTCCTTTTTCGTCAGTATAAATCATTTTCTACGCCTCCATCTTCGCTCCACAATGGCAATAAGGGTATTTTATAGGCAATAAACCTTCGACTCCTTCATTTTCAATATGTCTGCCACATTCAGAACAAATATATATTTCTGGTATAGCACCCGTTGTTATTCTTATCCATCTCCCCGTCTTCGGTTCTTGTGCTTTAACTCTTCGTAAGACCTCTGCCGCAAATCGAACAGATAATGCGGTTTCGCATGGTATAATTTCAATGCCAACAGACTTTGCACATTCAATGATATAGTCAACGGCTTTTTCGGTTTCATTCTTCTTTTCTTCATTAGTCCATAACCCGTAGTTAGTTCGTCTTATCATGCTTCAATCCTCGCTTTCTAACCTATACTTGTCGATAATCTTAACTGCATATCTCAAGCCTACCGCCCACTTTTCATCATGTTTCTGTTCTTCGTTTGCTATCTGCTCTATCTCTGCCCTTATCTTATCCAATACATCCGCTTCATAGAATCTATAGTTAGGGCATTTCTTCGGATTATCACCAAATGCCACTTTGTTAAATTGATAATAAACAAAACTGCACATAGCACCACAACAAGCATTTATACATTCTGTTGGTCGTTTTATCAACATTTTTCTACCTCGTTTCTGCATTTGTCAATAATCTCAAGCACTTTGTTTAAGCTGAATACACAACTTGTGCCATCACATTCGGGTTCGCCCATATAGTTTTTGGGATATTTGGCAAGAAACTCAGTTCTTATCTCATCAAGTACATCAGCAACGCCTTGTTTATAGCCTTGTCTGTAGTATTGATTATTCATTAGCAAGCTAACCGCTTCTGCTTTTGTCATGTTTCCTCACTTTCTTCCTCTTCTTCATCAATCAACTCAATGTTATCTACCGTAATGTGTTCACAATGGTCGTCTGCATATACTGTAGGAGAGACAAGTTCATCAGCCATTTCAAAAGCTTCTTGCTTTGAATCTGCAATAACAGTTATTTCTCCACTAAATGCGAATGTATATCTCATTATCTATCCTCGCTTTCTCACTCTGTACTCGTCAATAAAGTCAATGGCTTTTTCAAGTCCTGTGATATAACCGTCATCAAAAATGGTTTTGCCATGTGGAATGCAATCTTTATGTGTTTCTATTTCAGCTCTCATCTTGTCAAGCACAGCGACAGAAATTAACAGCTCTCCGTCTAATGTGATTTGTTCTCCAAACTTTAAATCACATTCTGTTACTTGGTAACTGCACTCAGTTTTCTCTATCTTCATCCTCGTTCCTCGCTTTCCACCATCCAACGCTTCATGCACTCAAGAAATGTTTCCTTATCAATAACGATTTCTGCTTTGCAAATGTTTTCTCCGCATGGAGTATTTTTGATTAAAACATCACCCTCGAATGTAAAATATACTTTGTTCATGTCTGTTCCTCACTTTCTACTTTGGTACTGTATACTTCGCTATCATTCATCCATACAACAACGTAAACTTTTTTGCCAAAATATTCTACTGTTCTTTGTTCAACCTTTACAGCATAACCATTGTTGGCAAGAGCCCTCACAATATCCACTCTGTCGGAATGGTCGTTAATCTCAAAACTAATTCGTTTCATTTCTGCCCTTCCTTTCTGTGCTTGTCAATAAATCCAAGACATTGCTGATAGGTTAATCTTCTCCCCCTCATTTCGTTTGGAAGATATATGTTGAGTCCTGTTTTTTCAATATCATCAAGTGCTTTTAAACAATCCATTATCTCTTCTCTTATCCTGTCAAGTACATCAACCTTACACGTTTCAATCGGTTCTTTACTCAACGCATAATACCAACTTCCGTCTGTATCTGAATGACGAAGTTCGCAATTATCTTCAATCCACTTTGTGTGTCCTTTTGGAAGTGGTACAGCTTTTTCTAATGCTTTAATAATTGTTACACAATCATTCAAATCTCTAAATTCACGATAAAACACTGTTCTCTTGAACACATCTTCGGGTAGCTTTATTGCCAACTCTATATCTGCCATGTTTATCCCTCGCTTTCCGTCGTATCTGCTTCGATTAGTGTTGGTACGCTCTCTATAATATTTTTCAACGCTTTTGCTATGGCGTTATCCGAGTTTTCTAAATCAAGCACGGCTTCTATCACGCCAACATCTTTTAATTTGCCATGCCCTTTTGGAAGCGGCTTGCCATTCCATATTGCTCTACAAAAACTTTGTAATATTGTTTTACCACTTCTTTCGCCAAAATCAATAAAGACTCCACTTTTAAGAATCTTATATGACTCTTTGGGTATCTTTATTACCAACTCTATATCCGTCATATTTATTCCTCACTTTCTGCCTTGTCTGCTCGTCTATTCCATAACTCTATTGCTTCTTTCAAACTTTTTGCTACTTCCCACGAAATCTCAAACTTATACAAAGGACAGTTTCTCAATCCAGTATGGCTAAACACGAAATGTTTTGTCTGACTTGTTGATATAAGATGTACATTTTTACCGCAAAACGGACAAGGCTTTAGTATTTCGTTTGTCACATCAAGCACATCACCGTATCTCTCAATAAGTGGTTTGCCAGTCCGTATAATTAGCATATCAAGTGTAGACTGTTCGATAGGAATTTCTTTTATCGCTTCATAATAATTCTCATCAATATCAATTATTAGTTTCATCCATCTGCTCCTCATCTGCTTCTATAATTGTTGGTGCGTTGCAAATAATCTTCATAGGACGATTGCTCATGTTAATTCCAAAAGACATTTGAAAAGTATTAAAGTCCTTTGTAATTGCGTCAGCATCAACTAATCTTCCGTATCCCCTCGGAAGTGGCTTGCTGTTCTTAATCGCATCTACTACATTCTTAACATCCGGCGGTAACATATTTCCATTACAGGTAGCTTTATATGTTTCTTCTGGTATATCAATTACAAACTTCATTTATTATTCCTCGCTTTCTGCTTTTACATTTCACACAATACCATTTCTTGTTGGGACATTCTTTTCGCCATTTCGTGAGTGTTCCACAATCTTGACAATGATTGATTACATATTTGTATTTCATTGTTATCTCTGTTATCATTCTTCCATAATATCCATAAATTGCTTTATCTTTCGATATTTAATTGCCAGCTCTTGTAGCTTCAAGTATGACATATCACTTGTTTCTCCTGCCATTAGTTCAGCCGCAAGTGCAACAAGTCCTCTTTTCAATACTTGAGAATACTTACAATTTAATTTGTTTGATAAGCTGTTTAATAACCCATATTCTTTATCTGTAAGTTTTATACCTACCTGATGTTTATCTTCCATACTCTATTTCTCCGTCATTAAACTACCATCTGAATTATATCTCGGACACATTCCGGTACCATTAGATGTATCATTATATATTAAATACTGCACACCTGTTTCCTTATCTGTATATACTATGATGCCAATATCAGTTTGTTTTTTCCACTTGCATCCGAATAATACACATAAGCATAAAAGCAAAATAACTGCAACAATCTTTTTCTTTACCATAATCTTCTTCGTCCTTTCTCAACGTCTGACTTCGTTTTAATAATCTGTTTCTTTTCAACTATGTTATTAGAATTAACAAGTATATCTTTTGCAAATTTACAATCTGATTCACTGTCAAATGTGACTACACCACTCTCAGTATCCCATGTATAATGCTTTTGATGTATTGCGTTATACAAATATGTGGGCATACAATTTGACACTTCTAATTGTATCATATTACTGCTCGCTGTCTTCATCGTTTTCCTCAGCTAAAAATGAGAACGGCCCGTCACACTTATACACTGAACCAACTCTTGTCTGATTATTCCAATTATCAAGTTTCTCTTTATCTGAAGTTTTTGCACACAAGTCAAGAAGTAAATCAGAATAATCATCCCCGTCTTCGCAGTCACCGATTCTGTCTAAAATCTCTCTTACTTCAGGCACATAGGTATACAGCCAATTTGCATATGAGGACAAGTCGTTAATCCAACCTGACAGACGATATGTATTATCGTACACGTCTCCGTCATTAAACCACTTATATATCAACTTACTCACTGCTGCCGATATCTGAGTCGCCATCGTTCCTCCCTCACCACTACGAGGTAGATACTTATCAATCTCATCATACTTGTTAAAATCGTTCCAATCTGCCATAATTTTCTCTTTCTCTCCGTATAGCCGTTGAGCCAGCTATTATATATCTACAGTTCAATCTGTTCTGTGATTGCACTGCGGATTACCCAACCTTCCCACGTTATTGCTTGAAGTTTCTTTTTGTATTCTGCGACAGCTTCTTTGAGTTCTTCATCACTATCAAAAGGATTTACATAACTATGATTTCCGCACTCAGGACCTATTCCAAAATACTGAGACACAGGATTGGTTAGTTTACGACCACAGCACATACACGTGCATATACGTTCTGCCCATATATCACCGTGCAGTGACATTTTAACCATGCCTCTTGTCTCTTGTATTATAGTTCCTGTCATAGTACGAAGCGGCATGGGATTATCGTTATTCCACTTTGCCATAAAATCAAATTCTGGTGAAGCCTTTTCTGTCATATACTTTTTAACGGTGATTCTATACGTCTTATTGTCAGACGTTGCTACAGACGGTTTAGACACGTTTTCAGACGTTCCCTGAGATTCACTTATTAGATGTATATACACGTCGCCCGAGAGCTTAATTTCGGGTATTTTCGAGATATTTTCATAACGGACGCAGTTTATCTCAACGGCGCCCTTCCAAGCTTTTAACAGTGATAACATACTATTTGCCCTCCATCTTTTCAACTTGTGCTTCGGTGAAAAATGCAGAGAGTTTCATAAACATTTTTCCGTGACCCTCTTCTGTCTGTTCATCATTAGCTTCTGATTTTGCATTGATATGTTTCCATATAGGGAATTTTGCTACTGCTTTTTCGCCCTTCTTAACTTGGAAGCCCAAAGACTTCCAAGCTTGATAAGTATGAATACTCTGTATCTCGTCAATAGTTTCTTCCTGCTGTGTAGCAACATTAAATACTTTTATCTTCTTACCAGTGTACTTGAGTACACCCTGTTTAACCAGCTCAATTTTATTAAGCTCAATAATCATTGCATTAGTCATGTTTATCACCCTCCTTATCTATTGCACCACTTATCTGCATCTATTGCAACTTGTTTCATTTCTTCTTCGGTAAGAGGAATCAGTGTTGCGGTTACCTGACAATGAATGTCGATTCTGTCGCTAATTTTGAAAAGTCGAAGCTCTGCCATCTTATAATCACTATCTACTGAATAACTTGCTATTGCTACGATATCGCCAGCTCTTACAATAGGTGCTTGAGTTTCTTCAATCATTTCAACTGCATCATATACTCCAAACGAGCTTGATAAACAACATCCACCTGAACAGAGTTCCCAACGTGCTGTACCGTGACAAGCGTTCCATGCAAGTGTTGTTGCGTGATAGTTCTCACGACCTCTGTAGTTCCAAACAACTCTCACGGTACCATACTCTTTGAAGTCATCATACTCCTGCTCCTTGTCTAAATCGGCTTTTAATACTACAAATCTTCCACTGTTGCATACATAAGCCCAACCCTGTCTTCCGCCGATTGCGTTTTCTGATGTTTTGATATCGTTTCTCATCTTTGTCATAATAATGACCTCCTTTAAAAGTGTTAATAGTGTTGCGAACTTGTGTTCGCTATTTGATTGTAAAGACATTATAGCATATTTATTGCAATACGTCAAGTATTTTTTTAAAATCGTTCCAAACCCGCTATTTTACTGCATTATAAACTATCTTAAAATCTTCCTCATCATACGCTGTAACAGGTGAAATTCCTCCACTTGTTCCTTCGTAAAGATATAACTCGTCAACGAAATTGATTACTTCTGCTTGAATACCTGATTTTTTCTCTTCGACTTTACAGCCTGTTTCAAAAGCTTCTTCCCATAATGTTTTATTCATATTTCAACCTTTCTGCCCGTGTTGCCGATAGCACAGCATATTATTACCACAGTCTCGTTTCGTTTACATATCCGTCTCTTATGATTTCACTCTTAACCTTGCCGTTTCTGCCTCTCCAAACTCTTATGCCGACCTGTAATACAGGATATATGTTGCCGAGCTGTTCGGTTGATTGATAGTCCAATACTATCACGCACTTTTTGCCCTCGTATTTAGGCTTACGGGGTTCAAAACACGTGTTACTGAACAGATGTCCGTCAATATCAATAGTTTCGGGCGCATTTTCGAGTGCATGATACCACAAGCTTTCAAGCGTTCCCATCCATGTATTTTCAATATCCCCCAAAAACTGTTTCGGCGTAAAGTCTTTAGTCGCTCTGTTAACATCAATCAACATAATATCACCTCCCTATTTAACTGTAATGAACAATTTGGTATCAACAACTGTTTTAATCTCAACAACTTGCCAATCCTCATAATCGCTGTTATTATAGTATTCTTTTCCAACAAAACCTTCTTCTTTTGTCCAACCACTTTCTGATACAATAACGTAATCGGTGTTTCTCAGTGCTTTAAGTAATGTTTTAACCTTCATAATACTACCTCCTAATCTATGAAAAGACTTACATACGAGTTTCTGAATGTTGCGGTCTCACCGTTGTTAAAGTGAAGAATCAAATATGAGTGATAATCATCAATTCCAGATTTATCAGTAATAGATTCAATTGCTTTAGCCGCTTCTCCGCCTTCAATAATATCCCACGATGTGAGTCCTGTGTAACTTACTCGTTTAGGTTCAGTTTCTTGTTTTTCATATTTGACATTCTCATAAACAATCAGTTGAACATCTGCCTTCGGTAAATCCTCTGCGTTAATAAATAATGTGCTGTTATAACTTCTAATCATACTGCTACCTCCTAAAAAGTGTTTATAGTGTTGAGTGCTTGCGCTCTCTGTTCGATTGCAAATATAGAATATCACATTTATTTGAATAAGTCAAGTATTTTTTGCAAAAAAATTGGAAGTGCTGTAAAATCAAGCACTTCCACCACTTTTTAAGCTATTCCCATGGCAATATTTACCAAACTTTCGACTTTTTCAAGCAAATCACTGTCAGAATCAAGCTTTTCATGCACACTTTGAGCGCCTTGTAGCTTATCCTCAAGCACTTCGCCAGTGTTATTATCAATAATCGTATACCAAGCTCCATGCTTATCAACTATTCCGTACTTAACAGCAACATCAATTAAATCTCTTAAATAGTCAATTCCTGTTTCATAATTAAGTGTATAGAATCCTGTTCGTCTTGTAGGTGGACATGATTTAGTCTTTACAATTGACATCATTACTATATTTCCAACAGGACTCTCTGCCGAGCGTGTTAATTCATTTCCTTTGTCATCAAGATATTTTCCTTTACTGAATTGTAAACGCATTGAACACATGAACTTCCACGCCTTACCTCCCGGAGTTGTAACACCGCCCCACTGACTCTTTAAATCATCCCTTTGCTGATTTATGCCGATGCCTGTGCAATTATATTTATGATTGAGTAATTCTATACGCTTGCTGAAACGTGTGAGAGGTAATGATATTCCGCCGTAAGTCTTTTCGTCCATACTCTTGTCAAACTCTTGCTGACTTAACAATGCTCCTATACTATCAAGCACCCACAATCCAGTCTCACCGCTTTCAACTGCATCACATATAATATCAAATATAGTTTCTGCTGACTGTGCTTTAGGCTGTAATATATAAAGTGAATCAACATCTACCCCTAACTTAACAGCCCAATCAACATCAAATGTATTTTCTGCATCAACGTAAAGCACTGACCTTTCGGGATATAAATGCTGAAAGTTTGCAACAATGTCAAGTGCTGTCGTTGTCTTACCACTTCCCTCTTCTCCGAAAAACTCTATGAGTCTTCCTTCAGGAACACCGCCGAATGTGCAATAATTCATTCTCGGACTTGTAAATGATATCTTACTGAACTGCGTGTAGTTAGTTAAACCCTTTGTCATCACCTCTTCTTTCTGTTCTTTGTTTACGTTCTTGATTAACTCGTCTAATTTACTGCCCATTAAATATCTCCTTTCGCTCTGTGTAAGCTATGTTCTATATCGAACCCTTGCGGGTATCGTTTCTGTAACTTTTCGATATTCATTGTCATTATATCTTCAAGATTCCAATTGTGAGCAGTGCAATATTCAGCTATAAACCAAAGTAAATCCCCAACTTCTTTCATTTTATGCTCCTCAGTATCAAGATGACCTTGATATACTTTCTGATATATGGAATGTAATTCTCCTATTTCACCAACCATTCCATGTAAAGCATGATTTGTTATTTGTGTTTTATTCATATTTACAAAATCAATTGTTCTGCTTGCTAATTTCTGATATTCGTTTCCCGTCATTACTGTCCTCCTATTCTGTTTCATCATTACGATATTTCCAAGCATATCCAAAAGCACTTTTTCTACGACCTTTAAGTACATCTATAATACTACTAACATAATTTTTATTCAAACTATACATTGCACTTGATATTGAATCAAATTGATTTATAACTTCTCCAGTTGTTAAATCAATTTGTTCTATAGGTTTTCGCATTTTAACTGCATTACTCTTGCCAGCCTGAATGAAATTATCAATACAACCAGTGTCTTTTAACTTTAACCCTTTATTCCAAGGGACTCCGTTATTTCGTAATTTACGTCCAATCCAACCTCGTTTAATTCCTTGTATATGTGCATCAGAAAATTTAACACCGAGTTTTGATTGACTAATTAAGTGCTTTGTTTCTTCTGAGTGGTTAAAATGATATCCACTTTTATTATTTGGACCTCCGACTGCATGATTATATCCATAAGCATTTTCATTTGAGCGATAGTAAAGAATCAATGACTGTTCTAATTTTATTGCCCATTCTCGTGATACACCGCTGACAATTGTTTCGTGCTTAATATTATCCCAACCGTATTTCATAATAGCATTATAAAAATGCTTATTGTTATGATAACCTTGTCCGTTTTTCCATCTATCAAAAACATTCTTGCTTGTTATACCGATATAATGTTTATTACTTGGCGTTGTGTGCATATAAACAGTATAATTATTCATGTATATTCTCCTATGATTGTGTATGGACAAGTTCCATTTCTTGTAATCTGTGAGTTAAAACTTTTTTGCATGACTGCAATAATTCTTGTGCGTTTTCCACCTTGCTTTTAACAACACGCCAAGCTCTACTGTAACAAATACTTGTTAATAATTCTTGCTGGCTATTCAACTCAGCTAAACTATCCTTGTCGGCAACTGTGCCTTTATCTTGTTCTGAACGTGCTGTGTGATATGTTTCTTTATAAACTGCTTTGGCAATATCATCTCTTATACCGAGCTGTTCAACCATCCCACCTGCAAAATAGATGTATGTCGAAAGATTCATGCAAAAGTCATCAAGCTCTTGTTCTGTTGGTGGATTTTGTCCGTCTGCTAAACAGTCTTTAATAAACAAAACATAGTTATCGAGGTCTTTACAGTATGGCTGTATTATATCATTTACAATGCTGTTAATTGTCTTCGAGTTTCTCTCAACGTGCAATTGAACTTCTTTCACCTTATCGAGTTTTATTTCATCGTATAAATTGATATTTGCCATTATTCTACCTCCTTAAAATGTGTAAAAAACTCTTCCATCTGATAATCAAAGAACACACGTTTCTTCTTGCCTAAAACAACAATTGGCTGAACAGATTTTTGTACTTTGAAATCATTACCCATTATTAACTTGCCGAGACTAAAGTCATATCTAACACTTTTTTGACCAAGCCTTCGACCATCAGCTAAAAGCTCAATTGGAAAGAACAGTGTGACATCATGGTCAATCCACCAACACATAACTCCTGCAATGACGCCTTCTATTTTTGACTTCTCTAAAAGCCCTTCCCACTGTGTATCTGTTATATTACCGTAAAATCCATGCAATACGCCGTGTTTATCAGGCTTCGGAATACTATGAATACTCAATGTGTTTCCGTGTACTGATTTACACTCTATATGATACTCATAAGGCTTTTTATAGACGATGAAATCACAGTGATTAGAGCTACCTAAATATCCTGTTGTCTGGTCATGCAATCTTACTACGCTAACACCTGAAACTTTCTCAAATGCTGACTCTATAACATTTTCGAATTTTTTGCCTCGATTAACTGCCATTATGATAACCTACCCTTATTAGATTTGTTCCACCAATATCTTGCTGATTTTTTATCTGTTGCGAGCATATATGACTTTTTACCGCAAACAGGACATTCAAAATATAAATAATCAAATCCTGGCGTTCTGTAATAAATATCTTTTAATTCCGGCTTATTACCGCAACGAACACAATTTTTCAGTTTCACAAATAGATATTTTGGCTCTGTTTTATATAGCTCATTTTCTTCTTCTATGAGTTTTCGAGGTGTCATGTATATGCTACTCACACAATCAACCATCCTTTCTGCATTGCGCTCTGAACGGGCAGTATTCGCAAGTCTTTTTTGCAACATCTAATGGCTTAGGCGGAACTTTTAAAGACTTAACGTATCTGTCACACGTTTCAATCTCTCCGACTAACTCGGTTTTCATCGCATCTGTTGGTGTAAACATAAATGACTTCATATCAAGTACATCTCGATTGATATATACGAACAATACATTTGGAATGTTTAATGATAACGAGTAAGCTGTTCCTTGTTTATAGTGAGAGGAGTCAACTCCTTCTCTTACCCAAAACTTATTTGTATTCTCAGTTTTTAACTCAAGTATGTAGTAGACACCTTGATATTTTATAATACCATCACACAAGAACGACATATTAAGTGTCTTATGATATAAATGAGTTTCATATTCATCATTCTTAAAATCAGGCTCTTTTCTTATTTCGAGATAATCAAGATTTCTACTTCTTACATAATCTGCAACATTGACATATTCGCAATCAATACCGTTATTTTTCATATCCAACACAGCTTGCTGAATACGCTGATGAATATCTGTTCCTGAATTACATATACCTACGCTTGTGAAACTTTGCGTATCTTCTTCTTTATCTGCACCTGTTACGATATAAAACATCTGCCGTAAACAATTCATGGAACTTGGCTTGTATGTTAAACTTCCTTTTCGCTGATTCTTATTAGCAGTTAATTCTATACTACGTTTCAAATCATTTAAAAAACTCTGTTCTGGCGGTAACGTCTGTTTGACTGCATCAATCAATCTAATCACATTCTTTAAACTCTGTCTCGGCATATTTTCTCCTCAAATAATCTATTCTGTCTTGCGTGTTTCATTTTCTTTTCACATACTATACCATATCCTTTTATACGAGCTTCTGCATTTTTTAATCTACGACCACAACGCAAGCAATACTGATACTCTTTTTGTTCTGACATATATCCTCCTATAATATGTTTGCAAGCACATAATCAACTGCAAATTCCTCTTCCATTGTTCCTTCAACAATTGACTGCTGTACACGCTGACACACTCTCATAATATATGCAAGCTCTCCTGATTCATATTTACCGATATGTTTCTTCGCATTTGTTATTTGCCAACCTGTCAATCCTGTTGTCTTGCTAATATCTGAATTATGGCAAGTTTGCACTTGCAATACTGCTTTGGCATTATTATATAATACGCTAATCATTACCATCGTAGCTTCGCCAACTGCCTTGCATTGATTATATAAATCAAATACAAGTTTCTGCTTTCTGTCAAGTATTGCATCAACAAATTCAAATATGGCATCTTTCGGCGGTTGATATATTGCTCCTTCCTCCAATAAATGTCTAAAAATATTATCCGGAACATACTTGTCAAAATAGCAATGCTTTATCTTATCAATCTCAAGCAAGCATCTACCGTAATCATACTCGCATATCTCAATAAGTTTCTCGCAATTCTTATCTGACAAGTTAATTTCCTTCTGTATGGCTTTCTTTAAAACGGGCATTATTAGCGGTTCAAATTCACATATAATATCTTTGTATGCCTTATAAAATTTAAGTCGCTTATCGAGCGTGGTAATCAACAATACAAGCACATTATTTCCTAATACATTAGGCAGTCTGCTCTGTAACTTTTCATTCTGCATA
>JAEEGL014368472.1_pt1 | contig 17294 bp, 16 predicted proteins | sample 9134231 | NCBI WGS metagenome assembly JAEEGL01 (sample SAMN16246548, study PRJNA631951) | gut metagenome | biome: gut microbiome; feature: rumen; material: fiber-attached | host: Bos | place: Iran: Karaj | collected 2018-10
AACAGTATTTGATAAGCTTGATGCGAACCTTGCGAAGGCTATTATGTCTATCGGTGCTGTTAAGGGCTTCGAGATAGGAGAAGGATTTAATAGCAGCCTTCTTCGTGGAAGTACTGATAACGATGAATTCTATATGACATCTGATTCTGAGATTGAGAAGAAGACTAATCATAGCGGTGGAGTATTGGGTGGTATGAGTGATGGAAGTGAGGTTGTTCTTAGGGCGGCATTTAAGCCTACTCCTTCTATTGCAAGAGCGCAGAATACGGTAAATCGCATGGGTGAAGACGTAAGTATAGAGATAAAGGGAAGGCATGACCCTCTGGTTGTGCCGAGAGCTGTTGTGGTTGTTGAGACTATGACTGCTCTGACGGTTCTTGATTTAGTACTTGAAAACATGACATCAAGGCTTGACAAGATTAAAGAATTTTATTATAATAAGTAGTTGGAATTTTTGATTATGATGACCTTAAATCCTGAGAAAAAGTGCGAATACAGTATAGTGCATACTGATGGTAAAGCAAAGCACGCCCATATGAGGACAGTTCATGGAGATATACAGACTCCTGTATTCATGAATGTGGGTACTGTTGCTGCTATTAAGGGTGCAGTATCTAGTGTTGATCTTAAGGATCTCGATACACAGGTGGAGTTATGCAACACTTATCATCTTCATGTAAGACCTGGCGATAAGATCGTGAATAAGCTTGGTGGTGTCAGAAGGTTCATGAACTGGGATGGTCCCGTTCTTACAGATTCTGGTGGATTTCAGGTATTCTCCTTAAGTTCTCTTCGCAAGATCAAGGAAGAAGGCGTATACTTTTCTTCTCATATAGATGGTCGCAAGATATTCATGGGACCTGAAGAGAGTATGCAGATTCAATCGAACCTCGCATCTACGATAGCCATGGCATTTGACGAGTGCCCTCCGGCACTTGCTGAGAGGTCTTATATACAGGCTTCTGTTGACAGGACTACGAGGTGGCTTAAGCGATGTAAGGATGAACTTGACAGACTTAACGGTCTTGAGGATACGATAAATCGCTGTCAGCTTCTGTTTGGTATCAATCAGGGCGGTATACTCGATGATATCAGGATTGAACATGCTAAGACTATAGCGGATATGGACCTTGATGGTTATGCTATAGGCGGTCTTGCGGTCGGTGAGACTCATGAGGATATGTATCATATACTTGATGTGACTGTTCCTCATCTGCCTAAGAATAAGCCAACTTATCTCATGGGCGTAGGCACTCCTCTGAACATAGTTGAGGCGGTGTACAGAGGTGTTGATTTCTTCGATTGTGTATATCCTTCGCGTAATGGCAGACATGGTCATGTGTATACGCATCATGGCAAGCTCAATCTGTTCAACGCTAAGTATGAGTTAGACGATAGTCCAATCGAAGAAGGATGTGGATGCCCGGCATGCAGGAATCATACTAAGGCCTATATAAGACATCTTCTGAAAGCTAAGGAGATGCTTGGTATGAGACTTTGTGTCATGCATAATCTCTACTTCTATAATCATCTCATGGAAGAGATAAGACTTGCGATAGATGAGCAGAGGTATGAGTCATATAGACAGGAATTTATCAATAATTATAAGGAGTAATATATATGTTATTAGCAGCGGGTAATAATTTGATAATAATCGTTGTTTACGTGGTTATCCTTTTGTTGGGTATGTACATGTTTGTCATAGGTCCCAACAAGAAGCAGCAGAAACAGCAAAAAGAGATGCTCGAGGGCTTGAAGCCTGGTGATGCGATCATGACAACCAGTGGTTTTTTTGGTTTTGTGGTTGCTATAGATGATGACGTCGTAACTGTTGAATTCGGTGGCGACAGACACTGCAGAATTCCTATGGAGAAGGCAGCAATCGCTAAGGTTGAAAAAAAGGAAGATAAGTAATGGAGATATATCATGAATTGTAATATAGGTGTTATAAAAGGTGACGGTATCGGTCCTGAGATCGTGACAGAAGCCATGAAGGTTCTTGATGCCGTAGGAGAGAAGTTCGGACATACATTTACTTATGAGCAGATCCTCATGGGAGGATGCTCTATAGATGCGACAGGTGAGCCTCTTACTGATGAGGCTGTGAAGACTGCTAAGTCTAAGGATGCTATCCTCATGGGTTCTATCGGTGGCAACACTCAGACAAGCCCATGGTATAAGCTTCCACCACAGAAGAGACCAGAAGCAGGTCTTCTCAAGATCCGTAAGGAACTTGGACTCTTTGCTAATCTTCGTCCTGCTTACCTCTATCCAGAACTTAAGGAGGCTTGTCCTCTTAAGGAGTCTGTTGCTAGCGCTGGTGTTTATATGATTATCATCCGTGAGCTTACAGGTGGTCTGTACTTCTGTGAGAGATATACTAAGGAAATCGATGGCGTTATGACTGCTGTTGATACGCTTACATACACAGAGAAGGAAATCAGAAGAATAGCCATTAAGGGCTTTGATATAGCTATGAAGCGCCGTAAGAAGGTTACTCTTGTCGATAAGGCCAATGTTCTTGATTCATCGAGACTCTGGAGAAAGGTTGTAGCTGAGGTTGCAGCTGATTATCCTGAGGTTGAATTCACTGTTATGCTTGTAGACAACGCTGCTATGCAGCTTGTTAAGGACCCTGCTCAGTTCGATGTTATGCTTACTGAGAATATGTTTGGTGATATACTTTCAGATGAGGCTTCTATGATAACAGGTTCTATCGGTATGTTGCCTTCTGCTTCTCTTAACGAGACTAAGTTCGGTCTGTATGAGCCATCGGGCGGTTCTGCACCTGATATTGCTGGTAAGAATATCGCTAATCCGATTGCTACAATCCTTAGCGCAGCTATGATGCTTAGATATACATTTGACCTCGATAAGGAGGCCGATGCTATCGAGAATGCTGTTAAGAAAGTACTTGAAGAGGGTTACAGAACCATCGATATAGCAAAGCCTGGTGAACCTCAGGTTAAGACTGACGAGATGGGTACACTTATAGCACAAAGAATATAATAAACATATAAAAAGTGAGGATGTTATTATGACAAGTGACAACATGAAATGTGGTATGCAGCAGGCTCCTGCGCGCTCTTTGCTCAACGCACTTGGATATACTGCAGAAGAAATCAAAAAGCCGATGGTAGGTATCGTGTGTTCTTACAACGAGATTGTTCCAGGACACATGAACCTTGACAAGATTGCTGAGGCTGTTAAGCTCGGCGTGGCTGAAGCAGGTGGTACACCGGTTATGTTCCCTGCTATCGCAGTGTGTGACGGTATAGCTATGGGCCATATCGGTATGAAGTACTCTCTTGTGACAAGAGATCTTATAGCTGATTCGACAGAGGCTATGGCTATAGCGCATCAGTTTGATGCACTTGTTATGATACCTAACTGTGATAAGAATGTTCCTGGTCTTCTTATGGCTGCTGCAAGAGTGAATGTTCCGACTGTATTCGTATCAGGCGGTCCTATGCTTGCAGGTCATGTTAAGGGAAGAAAGAGAAGTCTTTCATCTATGTTTGAGGCTGTTGGCGAATATGCTGCAGGCAAGATCAATGAGGATGATGTAAGAGAATATGAGGAGAAGGTATGTCCTACCTGTGGTTCATGCTCAGGTATGTATACTGCTAATTCTATGAACTGCCTTACTGAGGCGCTCGGTATGGGACTTCCAGGCAATGGAACTATTCCTGCTGTATATTCAGAGAGACTGAAGCTTGCTAAGAGAGCAGGATATGCAGTTATGGATATGCTTGCTAAGAATATCCGTCCAAGAGACATTATCACCAAAGAAGCTATCATGAATGCTCTTACTGTAGATATGGCACTTGGTTGTTCTACGAACTCTATGCTTCATCTTCCGGCAATTGCTCATGAGATAGGCTTTGATTTCGATATATCTTTCGCTAATCCTATAAGCGAGAAGACACCTAACCTCTGTCACCTTGCTCCAGCAGGTCCTACATATATGGAAGACCTTAATGAGGCTGGCGGTGTATATGCTGTTATCAAGGAACTTCTTGATATAGGTCTTATCAATGGCGACTGCATGACAGTTACAGGTAAGACTATGGGAGAGGCTGTTAAGAATGCTATTAACAGAAATCCTGAGGTTATACGTACTGTTGACAATGCTTATTCTAAGACTGGCGGTCTTGCTGTTTTGAAGGGTAATCTTGCTCCAGACGGATCAGTTGTTAAGCGTTCTGCAGTTGTTCCTGAGATGCTTGTTCACAGCGGTCCTGCAAGAGTATTTGATTGCGAAGAGGATGCTATAGCTGCTATTAAGGGTGGTAAGATCGTAGAAGGCGACGTAGTTGTCATAAGATACGAAGGCCCTAAGGGCGGTCCTGGTATGAGAGAGATGCTCAATCCTACATCCGCTATCGCAGGTATGGGTCTTGGATCGACAGTTGCTCTTATAACTGATGGCAGATTCTCAGGTGCAAGCCGTGGTGCTTCTATAGGACATGTAAGTCCTGAAGCTGCTGTAGGTGGTCCTATAGCTCTTGTAGAAGAAGGCGATATCATCGAGATAGATATCAACAATTACGCTATTAATCTTAAGGTAAGCGATGAAGAACTTGAGAAGAGAAGAAAAGCTTGGACTCCTAGAGAGCCTAAGGTAACTACCGGATATCTCTCAAGATACGCTGCTATGGTTACTTCAGGTAACAGAGGTGCCATACTCGAGGTTCCTGGTAAAAATTAAGAAAGGATTATATAGATATGCAATTAACAGGTTCTGAAATTGTTATTGAATGTTTGAAAGAGCAGGGAGTGGATACCATCTTCGGTTATCCGGGTGGTACGATTCTCAACATATATGATGCATTGTATAAGCATCAGGATGAGATAAGACACGTGCTTACCTCGCATGAGCAGGGTGCTTCACATGCAGCAGATGGTTATGCTAGAGCTACTGGTAAGGTAGGCGTGTGCTTCGCAACATCTGGTCCGGGTGCTACCAACCTTGTAACAGGTATCGCAACAGCATATATGGATTCTATTCCGATAGTTGCCATCACCTGTAACGTAGGGGTTAGCAGTCTCGGTAGAGATTCGTTCCAGGAGATAGATATCACAGGCGTAACGATGCCTATTACTAAGCATAACTTCATCGTTAAGGATGTTACTAAGCTTGCTGATACTATCAGAAAGGCCTTCGCTATAGCAAAGAGCGGAAGACCAGGTCCTGTACTCATAGATATCACTAAGGATGTTACTTCTAACACTACTGAGTACACTAAGGAGACTCCAAAGCCTATCGCTAAGATAACAGATACTATCAAGACTTCTGATATCGAGAAGGTAGTTGAACTCATCAACGCTTCTAAGAAGCCATTTGTATTCGTAGGTGGTGGTGCAATCCTCTCTGGCGCTTCTGATGAACTTAAGAAGTTCGTTAAGAAGATAGATGCACCTGTAACTGATTCTCTTATGGGTAAGGGTGCTTTTGATGGTACTGATCCACACTATGCAGGTATGCTTGGTATGCATGGTACTAAGGCTGCTAACTTTGGTGTATCAAGATGTGATCTTCTTATCACTGTTGGTGCAAGATTCTCAGATAGAGTAACAGGTAATGCCAAGACATTTGCAACTAACGCTAAGATCGTTCAGTTTGATATAGATCCAGCTGAAATCGATAAGAACGTACGCACAACAGCAAGCGTTATCGGCGATGTAGCAGAGATTCTCGCTAGAATCAATCCTCTTCTTACAGAGCGTAAGAACGATGAATGGAATGCTGAGATAGACGCCCTTAAGGAGAAGTTCCCTCTTAAGTATGATCATGAGACTCTTACAGGTCCTTATGTTATCGAAAAGATCTATGAGGCTACAAAGGGTGATGCAATCATCACAACTGACGTAGGTCAGCATCAGATGTGGGCCGCTCAGTTCTACAAGTTCTCTAAGCCTAGAACACTTCTTACATCAGGTGGTCTTGGTACTATGGGTTATGGTCTTGGTGCTTCTATCGGCGCTAAGGTGGCTTGCCCAGATAAGCCTGTATTCAACATAGCAGGTGATGGCTGCTTCCGTATGAATATGCAGGAGATAGCTACAGCTACCAGATATAATATTCCTATAGTTCAGGTTGTTCTTAACAACCATGTTCTCGGTATGGTAAGACAGTGGCAGACACTTTTCTACGGACAGAGATATTCATCAACTGTTCTTGAAGATAAGGTTGATTTTGTGAAGGTTTCAGAAGGTCTTGGTGCTAAGGCTTTCAGAGTAACTAACAAGGAAGAACTTGACAGTGCACTTTCATATGCACTTGAGGGTAAGGAACCTGTTGTTATCGAATGTATCATCGATAAGGATGATAAGGTATTCCCTATGGTTTCACCGGGTGGTGCTATAGAGAAGGCATTTGATGCAGATGATTTAGCTAATAATAAACAGTAATAATATAAGGAGACGTAAAAAGATGCGCGTTTATAATTTTTCAGCAGGTCCGGCTGTATTACCGGAAGAAGTATTGAAGGAAGCTGCAGCAGAGATGCTTGATTACAATGGTACAGGCATGTCAGTTATGGAGATGAGCCACAGATCAAAGGCTTATCAGGAAATCATCGATGAGGCTGAGAAGGACCTTCGTGAACTTCTCAACATCCCTGACAACTATAAGGTACTTTTCCTTCAGGGTGGTGCTTCACAGCAGTTTGCTATGATACCTATGAACCTTATGAAGAATAAGAAGGCTGGTTATATCGTAACAGGTCAGTGGGCTAAGAAGGCTTATCAGGAAGCTCAGATCTATGGTGAGGCTATAAAGCTTGCTTCATCTGAGGATAAGACATTCTCTTATATCCCAGATTGTTCTGATCTCGATATCCCAGATGATCTTGATTATGTATATATCTGCGAGAATAACACTATCTATGGTACTAAGTTCAAGACTCTTCCAAACACTAAGGGTAAGACACTCGTATCTGATGTATCTTCTTGTTTCCTTTCAGAGCCTATCGATGTTACAAAGTATGGCATCGTATACGGCGGTGTTCAGAAGAATGTAGGTCCTGCAGGTCTTGTTATCTCTATCATCAGAGAGGACCTTATAACAGAGGATACACTTCCAGGAACTCCTACTATGCTTAAGTTCAAGACTCATGCAGATAATGGTTCTATGTACAACACACCAAACTGCTATGCTATCTATATCTGCGGTAAGGTATTCAAGTGTCTTAATAAGCAGTGCGGTGGTGTGGCAATCGAGGCGCACAACGAGAAGAAGGCTGAGATCCTCTAGGGTTTCCTCGATGAAAGCAAGCTTTTCAAGGGTACTGTTGTTAAGGAAGACAGATCACTTATGAACGTTCCTTTCGTTACAGGCGATGAAGAACTTGACGCTAAGTTCGTTAAGGAAGCTAAGGCAGCTGGTTTTGAGAACCTTAAGGGACACAGAACTGTTGGTGGTATGAGAGCTAGTATCTACAACGCTATGCCAATCGAAGGTGTAGAGAAGCTCGTTGAATTCATGAGAGAATTTGAGAAGAATAACTTGAAGTAATAGAAGGAGAATCATAAGATGTTTAAGTATAATTGCCTTAATCCTATCGCTGATATAGGACTTAAGAATTTCTCTTCAGATTATGTTAAGACAGAAGAGACAGATGATGCAGAAGTAATACTCGTAAGAAGTGCTAAGATGCATGATATGCAGTTTTCAGATAAGCTTGCCTGCGTAGCAAGAGCAGGTGCAGGTGTTAATAACATCCCACTTGACGAGTGTGCTAAGAAGGGTATCGTAGTATTCAACACTCCTGGTGCTAACGCTAACGCAGTTAAGGAGCAGGTTCTTGCATGTATGTTCCTTGCAGCCAGAGATCTTATTGGCGGTAATAAGTGGGTAATAGACAACAAGTCAGATGCTGATATCGCTAAGACAACTGAGAAGGCTAAGAAAGCATTTGCCGGAACAGAACTTCTTGGTAAGAAGCTCGGTGTAATCGGTCTTGGTGCTATCGGTCAGCTCGTTGCTAACGCAGCTATCGGTCTTGGTATGGAAGTATATGGCTATGATCCATATCTTTCTGTCAATGCAGCTTGGAACCTTTCACGTAAGGTTAAGCATATAACTAATGTTGAAGATATCTACAGAGAGTGCAATTACATCACTATTCATGTTCCTGCACTTGACAGTACAAAGGGTATGGTTTCTAAGTCTTCTTTTGATATGATGCAGAATGGAACTGTTATCATCAACTGTGCAAGAGACGTGCTTGTAGATGAGGTTGCTATAGCTGATGCTCTTAAGTCAGGCAGAGTTAAGACGTATGTAACTGACTTCCCTAATGAGCTTTCAGCTAACATGGAAGGTGCTCTTTGCTTCCCACATCTTGGTGCTTCTACAGAAGAAGCTGAGGATAACTGTGCAGTTATGGCTGTTAACGAAGTCAGAAACTTCATCGAGAATGGTAACATAGTTAATTCTGTTAACTATCCTGCATGTGATATGGGCGTATGTCAGACAGTTGGACGTCTTGCTATCTGTCATGAGAACGTTCCTAATCTCATAAGCAAGATGACCAATGTTCTTGGTGAGTCAGGCATCAACATCGAGTCTATGTCAAGCAATTCAAGAGGCAATTTTGCTTATTCACTCTTTGACATCAACAATGCAGCTACAGCTGATGTTGTTTCTAAGCTCGAGGCTATTGAAGGCGTTATTAAGGTTAGAAAAGTAAAGTAATAATTATCAAACCATAGGAGGTGGTGTCTATTGGCATCACCTTTTTTCGAAAGGAATTAAGATGAGTCTGGAAGTTAAAGGATTATGTAAATCATATGGCGATAAGATGGTAGTAGATCATATTAGCTTTACCATGGAAAAACCAGGGGTATATGCGCTTTTGGGTACCAATGGCGCTGGTAAATCAACAACCATCAGAATGATGTTAGGTATACTTGAAAAGGACGAGGGAGTTGCTCTTTGGAATGGCAAGGATCTTAACTTCGATAACTGCAGGATAGGTTATCTTGCTGAGGAAAGGGGCTTGTATCAGAAGTATTCACTTCTTGATCAGATCAGATACTTTGGACGTTTAAGAGGCGTAACAGGTAAGGTTCTTGAGGATCGTATAAGTATGCTTTCTGAGAGACTTAAGCTTGATGAGTATCTTTTCCCTGAGAAGTTTGCAAGAGAAGAAGCTGCTAAGAATGCTAGTAAGGAAGAGGTATCTAAGCCAAAGAGGGGCAGAACGATTCAGAAGAAGGTTAAGCCTAAGCTTGCAGATCAGCTCTCAAAAGGTAATCAGCAGAAGATTCAGTTCATGATAGCTCTTTTATCAGATCCTGACATAATAGTTCTTGATGAGCCTTTCTCTGGTCTTGATCCAGTTAACACAGACCTTTTGAAGGAAATCGTTCGTGAGCAGGTAGACGCAGGAAAGTATATAATCATGTCTAGTCATCAGATGGAGGTAGTTGAGGAATTCTGTACAGATATCACTATCATGCATCGTTCGAAGGCTGTAGTTTCAGGCAATCTTAACGAGATCAAGAAGTCTTATGGAAGACTCAATCTTGTTATCAAGGTTGAACAGGATATAACTAAGTATATCGAGGCAGCTGGGGTTAAGCTTGTATCATGCAAGGAGTATGAATATACACTTAAGGTTACAGGTGATGAGCAGGCTAATAGTCTTCTTAAGACTCTTATAGATGCAGGTATTAATATCATAAAGTTCGACCTTAGCGAGTTGACTCTCCATGAGATATTTGTAAGAGAGGTGGGTGACGAGGTTGTCGAAGCGTAGTAAGAGTGAGAATATATATAGTCTCAAGGGCTTTTCTGAAGTTTTCAGATTTACTGTCATCCAGAACCTTAAGAATAAAGCAGTTTTGCTTGAATTGTGCTTTGTCATTCTTATCCTTATACTTATGACACCGCTTACTTATATCATGAGCAGTTCGGGACAGAAGAAGGCAACTAAGGAAAAAGAGACTAAGTTAAAGGATATCGGTGTAGAGAAACTTTATATCTATGATAAAACTGATATGGACATAGATATAGAGGAATGGGGCTTTGGTGATGCCGGCCTTAAAGCTGAAGTTATCAAGGCTGATGAGGTTAAGGTTGAAGGTGAAAATGATTGCCTTATCCTGATTGATAAATCAGAAGATGGGTATAATATTACTATGTATTATAGTGATAATACCAAGCTTGATACAGATAAGCTTCAAACACTTCTTGATTTCGCATCCGGTGTTTTGGATAACAAGCGAATGGCTTTGGCTGGTCTTGATGATGAGAAGATAGCACTTATTAATAAGGGCACTTTTTCGCGTAAGATAGAAGAGCGTGATTATATAAGTGAGAGAGATTCCGTTATCACTGATTCTAAGTTCGAATCATATGTAATGTCTTATGTTATGATCATATTCGTTGTGGTTACACTTGTAAGTACGTATATCCTTACATCTGTTTCTCTCGAGAAGACAAGCAAGCTTGCCGAGACAGTTCTTTCTTCTGTAAGACCTATGGCGCTTCTTGCAGGTAAGATCATAGGAACACTGGCACTTATACTTGTTGCTATGCTTATGGGTATTCTTGGTTCATACATAACCAGATTTATTATGGAAAATGCTATGGGAGCCGATTTAGGTAAGGTCGAAAGCGCAGGTGTTGACTTCAGTATATTCTTTAGTTTTGGAGTTAAGGGTGTCATCATCCAGATGATCGGACTCTTGCTTGCTTTTGCTATATTTGGCACACTTGCAGGTCTCATGGGAAGTACAGTTAACAAGACTGAAGATATCCAGTCTGCTAATGGCGCTGTTATGATAATAAGCTTTATTGGATATATTGGTGCTTTTGTGTTAGCTAGTAAATCCAATCTTCATATGTTACTTGGACTTGTTCCACCATTTTCTATGTTCAGTGCACCTATTCTTTATCTGACAGGCAGGATGAGCTTAATTCTTCTTATAGCTTCATGGGCTATTCAGGTAGTGGTGCTTGTAGCAATTATGATGCTCTCTGCAAGAATATACAAAGGTCTTCTTTTGTCAGGTAATACGATACCTGGATTTAAGTCGATCATAAAGGCATTGAAAGGATAGGGGGATATGTTTAAGAATTTTGGTAAAGTATTTGGATTTACATTCAAGAATCAGGTGAATTCAAAGTCATATAAGATTACAACTTGCCTTGTATCACTGCTTTTGTTTTTGGTTCCTGTGATTGTATTCTTGATAATTGCATCTAAGAGCAAAGACGATAAGAAGAATGAGGAGAAATTAAAGAAAACAGCTGTAGAGAACATATATGTAGTCAATGAATATGCACCTTCGGCAGATTATTCATTCCTTAATCTTCTTGGAGAAGAAAACTACAGTGATAAGGTTTATAAGAATTATAAGAGCGTAGATGATGCTCTTATGGATGTTAAGGATGGAGATAAGACAGTTATATATCGTGTTATCTGCGAGGATAAAGAACTTGTGGCCACATATATACTTCCATCTAAGGCTGGAATCAGTAAAAAGGATGTTGATAACTTAAGTAGTTTCTTTAATCGTTACAGTAATATCCTGAATATAGTGTCAGTTGGACTTGAGCTTGATAAGCTCAATCAATTATCGATTCCGACTAATAGCAGTATGAGATCTGTTACTGCATCTGATTCAGAAGCAGATAAGCTTAACAAAGAACAGGCAAAAGAAAAAGAACTCAAGAATATTAAGATGGGATTCAAGCTTGTTCTTGTATTCATGACATGTATGATTGTATACTTTGTAGTGCTTATGTATGGAATTGCTATAACAGGTTCTATAGTTGACGAGAAAGCATCTAAGCTCATGGATACTATGCTTATATCGGTTTCTCCTCAAGCACTTATGCTTGGAAAGTTTTTAGGAATATTAATTGCAGGTATTCTTCAGGTTTTGTCTTGGGTTATATCTTTGATACTTGGATTTGTTGTCGGTATAAAGATTGTAGACAATGCATTTGAAGGAGTTGAGGCAACTATATTTGAGTTTGTTAAGTCGTTTGGCGAACAGGGAATCTTTACTCCACTCAACATCGTACTTGCAGTGGTGGCATTGATCTTAGGCATATCACTTTTTGCTTCGCTTTCAACTATTGCGGGAGCTATATCTAATACTAAGGAAGAGGCAACTGCTAATCAGGGGTACTTTGTAATTGTTCTTGTAATAGCGTTCTATATTGTACTCTTTGGCGGATTTTTATCTGCAGCTGCATCAGGTGGTAATCCTCCGGTATGGATGAGCTTAGTGCCTTTTGTATCGTCTATGATATTACCAGCTACGTTGTGCTTGGGTATAGTACCGTTAGGCTTAGGCATATTGGCAATCGTAATTATGATTGCTTTGGAAATATTGTTGATATTTGTAGCAGGAAGACTCTATAAGATGACAGCCTTTTATAAGGGCAACAAGATTACTCCTGTAAAGCTTTTCAGAATGATATTTACAGGAAAGTAAGAAAGGATATATAAGATATGAGAGTATTACCTTTTGAGTGCGTAAGACCAAGACAGGATGTTGCTGACAGAGTGGCAGCGCTTCCTTATGATGTGTATAACAGAGCCGAGGCTAAGGCTGAAGTGGCAAGAGAGCCACTTTCCTTCCTCGCTATAGACAGAGCTGAGACTTCTTTTGATGATGATGTAGATACATATGATGAGAGAGTCTACGCTAAGGCTAAGGAGCTTCTTAATAGTGCTATAGATAACGGTACTTATATATGTGACAGCGATAGAGCATATTATGTATATGAGCTTACTATGGATGGTCGTATTCAGACAGGACTTGTTGCATGTTCTTCAATCGATGAATATTTGAAGGGTACCATCAAGAAGCATGAGAATACCAGAGCTGATAAGGAAGTAGACAGAATTAATCATGTGAATACCTGTAGTGCACAGACAGGACCTATATTCCTTGCTTACCGTGCTAACGCAGTCATCAATGCTGAGATAGAGGATGCTAAGAGACAGGAACCTCTTTATGATTTTGTCAGTCCTGATGGTATCAGACACGAAGTGTGGAAAATCGGTGATAAGGCTTCTGTTGACGCGATTGAAGAAGCATTTGCCGGTATAGATGCTACTTATATAGCAGATGGACATCATAGAGCTGCATCTGCAGTTAAGGTTGGTCTTAAGAGAAGGGAGGAAAATCCTGGATTCACAGGTGATGAGGAATTCAATTACTTCTTAAGTGTTCTCTTCCCTGATGAGCAGCTTATGATCATGGATTATAATCGTGTTGTGAAGGATCTTAATGGTCTTAGCAGCGAGGAGTTCCTGGCTAAGCTTAAGGAGTGTTATGAGGTAAAAGAGACATCTTCTAAGGTCTTAAGACCTTCTAAGAAGGGCGAATGTGCTATGTATCTTGATGATGTATGGTATCTTCTGAGTGCTAAGGACAGTATAAGGTCTTCTGATCCTGTTAAGGGACTTGATGTGTCTTTACTTCAGGATAATATTCTTGGCCCTGTTTTGGGAATAGGTGATCCTAAGACTGATAAGAGGATTGACTTTGTTGGCGGAATCAGAGGAAGTGTAGAGCTTGAGAGAAGATGCCATACTGATATGAAGGTTGCTTTCCTTATGTATCCAACATCTATCGATGAGCTTTTTGCAGTAGCAGACGCAGGACTTCTCATGCCTCCTAAGAGTACATGGTTTGAACCTAAGTTAAGAAGCGGACTTTTTATACACAGATTCTAAGTGAGGCTTTATATGAGACTAAGAGCTTATAAACCGTCGGATGCTTCGGTTATCTGTAGCTTTATTACATCCAAAGACGAGTTCTACCGTTGGTCAGCTGACCGATATAACAAGTATCCGATAGAGCCGTCAGATATAGACGCTAACTATAAGCCTATGATAGAATCAGGAGATTTCTATGCCTATGTGCTGGTGGATGATGATGAAAGCGTAGTTGGCCATGTGACACTTCGCTATCCTGATAAGGAAGACAGAACAAGCATGAGACTTGGGTTTATCATAGTAGACCCATCAAAGCGTGGTCGGGGTATAGCTAAGGTCATGCTTTCGCTTGCCATAGCATTTGCCAAAGAAGAACTTGGTGCAAAGCATATAGATATAGGCGTATACGAGGATAATATTCCGGCAAGGCGATGTTATGAAGCGCTTGGCTTTAGGGAATATAAGCGTGAGATGAATACACTTCCTATAGGGGAGTTGTGTTGCGTATATCTCAGTTTATCTCAGTCGGAGAAGACCCCTTCCTCTTAACTAAGTGTAGGTAGGGGGTTATAAACGTGCGCCGTCGGGCGCACACTTAACTCAGTCGGGGTCCAATCTCCGACTGATGATAAAAAGGATGCGCACGGATTCGGGAAGGAAATTTGTCTGCTTGCGCAGACCGAATCCGGCGCGCAAGTCTCGCGGTGCGAGACTTGAAGCTGACATAGAAGTAATAATTGACAATAGGGGATGAATATGTCAAAGAAGAATTCAAAAGTTAATAAGACCGCTAAACAGGTTGTAAAGGCTGAAGAGATATTAGTTGAAACTAAGACTGAGACCAAAGCTGAGACTGAAATAAAAACCACAACTGAAAATGTTTCGGCGCCTTCTAAAAATAATCATGGACCGAAACAGGAGAAACTTCATCTCATAAAGCGATACAGCATAATATCAGGCTATGTAATAGTTACATGTCTTATTCTTATGGCTATGTATAAGGTAGTAGACAATATAGAAGATATAACTGGTGCGATAGTTAAGGGCTTTAATTGGATAATGATCCTTCTTAAGCCTGTTACTGCCGGCTTTATATTTGCATATCTTATATATCCGCTGATGAAGAAGATAGAAGGACTTCTAAAAAAGATAGGTCCTCTTAAGCATAAGGATAAAACAGTAAGAAAACTGGCTGTTTTGATTCTCTCTCTCGTTGTGGTGGCAATCATATCTTTGATCATAAGCGCTTTGGTAATATCTATCACAAAGGGCATACGTTATACTAAGGATATAGATTTCCAAAAGCTTACAGTAACTGTTGCTGAAGGATATGATACGCTTTATAATGAGCTGGTTGAGAAGCTGGAGCGCATGAATATATCCTCTAATAACCTGGATTCAATCATCGATGAAGCTGTTGACAGACTTGGAGATGTGGTAAAGCATGTTACAAGCGGTATGTTAAAGAGCGTTAGCAATATAACGGGTGCATTTACTGTTGTGATTATTACCATAGTGTTTACTATATACTTCCTTCTTGATGGCGAGAATCTGTTGAATTATTGGAAGAGAGCGCTGAAGGCTGTTTTGCCTAAGAAACATGTTGCTTTTCTTTCTGAATTTGTACATGATGCAGATACTGTTTTTTCAGGATATATAAGAGGCCAGGTAATAGATGCTATTCTGATGGGAGTATCGGTAACCGTAGCATTTTCTATAGTGAATATCAAGTATGCTGCTTTGATAGGACTCTTAACTGGCGTCGGCAATCTGGTGCCGTACTTTGGACCTATCCTCGGATATGGCTCAACTATAATCGTAGGAATAGCGACTGCTGATTATAAGCATATGATAATCGCTTTGGTCGTATTATGTGTTATACAGTTTATCGATGGTAATATAGTAAATCCTATGCTTCTTGGCAATCAGATACAGATACATCCGCTTTTGGTTGTGTTATCACTTTTCATAGGTGGAAAGCTAAGCGGAATAGTAGGTATGCTCTTCGCAGTTCCTTGCGGTGCACTTGTTAAAGTATGGTTTGATAAGTTTGTGAAGTATATGGAAAAGCGAAAAAAGATAAAGCAGGCATGAAGGAGATAGCATGGAACGTAAGACGTCATATGGGATAACTCTTGGGTTTTCGATTGTTTCGCTGATATTTTCAATTCTCGGAATAATATCTATGATCATGATATATGTTATGTTTATATATGCTGGGAGTGGGCATGGTACTCAGGCTGTTACCAATGAGGCGGTTCTTGGAATTACTGGTGCGATTTTTTTTATCGGTATGATGTGGTTTTTTGCCGGACTAGGAGCTTTGATAGGGTTTATTATGACGATAGTTGGAATCGCTAGTAAGAATACGAAGATTCTCTGGATACCTGTAGTTAGTCTTATTCTTGGGATGATTCCATATGTGATAACTATGATGTTTGCTTTTAGGTAGGATATAATAGATTATGATAGTAAAAGAAAAGAATCAAGTATTATGGTCGAATACTGCTGTGGCTTTTGCCACAGCTTTATTCTGTTGTGTACTGTGGGGCAGTGCAACACCTGCCATTAAGATAGCATATAGGCTTTTTGGTATAGCAACGGATGACACAGCGTCGAGATTGATGTTATCTGGAGCCAGGTTTATGATAGCTGGTCTGATGATAATCCTCTTTGCTTCACTTATGAGGAAGAAGATACTTTTGCCAAAGAAAACAAGCTTTGGCAGGATAGCGCTACTATCTATGTTTCAGACTGTCGGACAATATTACTTTTTCTTCATGGCGCTTGCAAACACGACAGGTGTGAGAGGCTCGATAATCAACGCACTCGGTAATTTTCTTGCAATCCTTTTTGCGGCTTACATATTTCGCATGGAGAAGATGACTTTGCAAAAATGGATTGGCTGCATAATAGGTTTTGCAGGAATTGTACTTATACTTGGCGGTGGTGAAGCTATCATGGCAGGCGATAAGATCTCGGCTTCTGGTGAAGGTGCCATGATAGTTGCAGATATATTCTATGCGCTTTCAGGCTGTTGTATCAAGATATTCTCTAAGGATGAGGACCCTGTAGTCTTGAGCGCATATCAGTTTTTGATGGGTGGTGCGATACTGTATCTCTTTGGAATAGTTATGGGTGGAAGCCTTGTATTCTCGGGAGTATCTTGTGTGGGGAATCTCATATATATGGGATTTATCTCGGCAGGTGCATACACACTGTGGGGAATACTTCTTAAGTATAATCCAGTAAGTAAGATATCAATCATGGGATTTTTGAATCCGGTTATGGGAGTACTTCTGTCGGCACTTTTTTTGGGAGAGAATAAGGAAGCTTTCTCGATTGTGGGGATTGGATCCCTTGTGCTGGTGGCGATGGGGATATATGTGGTGAATAAGGTATTTGTAAAATAATGATCACTGGGACACGCTAAGATTTCTATACTCTCGCGTGCATCTATTACAAAGCCCTCTCGCAAACGAACGAATACTTGCAATCCACACAACGTCTCGTGAGTTCGTGCTTCGCACTTTACTGATTGCTTCGCAATCAACTCACTCGATGTGTGTGGCGTGACTGCTTCGCAGCCACACGGATAAACCA
>JAEEGL014494151.1_pt1 | contig 17294 bp, 13 predicted proteins | sample 9134231 | NCBI WGS metagenome assembly JAEEGL01 (sample SAMN16246548, study PRJNA631951) | gut metagenome | biome: gut microbiome; feature: rumen; material: fiber-attached | host: Bos | place: Iran: Karaj | collected 2018-10
ATCCTCTCAAACCAGCTACTGATCGTCGCCTTGGTGGTCCATTACACCCCCAACTAGCTAATCAGATGCAGACTCATCCTTAAGCACCGGAGTTTTCAAGAATAGCATTTCAGCTACGCTCATATGGGGTATTAGCAGAAGTTTCCCTCTGTTGTCCCCCGCTTAAGGGCAGATTCTCTACATTTTACTCACCCGTCCGCCACTTATGTACCCCCGAAGGGGCCTTATCGTTCGACTTGCATGTATGAAGCACGCCGCCAGCGTTCGTCCTGAGCCAGGATCAAACTCTCCATTGTCAGAAAAGTTATGTCCATTAGTATAAATTCGGCTAGAATCTATACCGCTCGAACTTCATTTTGTTGTCCGTTCATTTGTTTTCGAAATCAACAAGTTGTTTTTTTCTACGTGCTCGCATTAAACGGCTTTCCGATTCCGCTCCCTCGCTTACGCAACTGCGTTGCTCCGCTTTCGGGCGCTTATCTCCAGCCTCTGCTCGCACTTGTTTTACTATTCTATTGTCAAGGTACTATCCGTATCCCCGAAAACCTGAATTATTCATCCAAGTCTTTTCTGTTCGGTTACTTCTTCTTCGCTATTTATTATTTCAATTTCGGGTTTTATTCGTCTGCACTCTTGTGATTACTTCCCTTCATCACTCAGCCTTTCGACTACTGCAAACCGGTGGTTTCCTCACCGAACTTTTCTATCTTATCGCTTCAATAACTATTGTCAACTTTATTTTTTACATTTCGTTACATCTTATTGACAACTTCTTTATTCTTAATAAAAACGCTTTTCATCTCCCGCTACGGGGCTCACGCTAATATTATATTTCGGCTCATCGGTATCTGAGGTATATCCCTGTCGATACTTAAGTGTAAAATTCATTTTTCTTTACACCTCTTTCAAGGCGCATTTATTATATTAACATGCCTCTTCGCAAAAATCAAGTGGGTAAATGAAAAAAATCTTGGTTTTGATACTTCTTTTTTCATGCCGGGGGGAAGATTATTTTTCGTCAGGTCGGAAACCGGTCCGTTTAAGCTCAAAAGCAGGGTTGAGTTTAGTAGTTAACCAATTATATCACCCTACCGACTTATGCCCGCAGAGCGAGGAAGAAAAAGTTATTGCTTTATTGGCTGGATTCTTCGGGAATTTCATTCCCTCAGAATGACGAAAAGTGTTTTGGACAGATTAAAACCAGATATTAAGGTTGACTGAAGTCTACACCACAAAAAAAAGCCGTTTTGCGTTACCCAAAACTTTTTCTATATTGACAAAATAAAATTAATTATTAATTTACATATACAAATGAAAGGTAAGTATTATGGTTAAGAGAATTATTACAGCTATAGTTTTAGTATTGTTGTGGGAGAATAGTATTTATGCTAACGATGAAGTCTATATAAAAGACTGCACGATTGTACATAGAAACATTAATTATTATGAAAATAAGGTGAACGAAAATCCGAATGATGTATGTGCGCACTACAATCTTTCCATTGAATACGGCAAAAAGAATAAAATTCAGAATAAACTTGACTCTTTGTATTACATTTTGTTATTAAATCCAAAAGACGAAGATGTATATATTATACGGGCATTTACTTATTGGCTTTATGGCAACCAAACAGAGTTTTACAGAGAGTTTGCCCGTGCTATAAAATATATTCCTGACAGTGCAATAGCACATAAAGAAGTTTCCATCTATTACGAAAACATTTTAGACTATGAAAATGCGCTAAAACATATCAATATTGCAATTGAACTAACAGAAAAACCAGATAAATACCTATATAGCCAAAGAGGATATATATATAAAGATATGGAGAAATATGAAGAAGCCGCAGAAGACTTTTCGAAAGTTTTGGAACTGGATCCCGCAGATGATTATACTTACTTTAATAGGAGTGATTGTTATCGCAAACTCGGCAAAATTGTTGAAGCTGAAAATGATAGAGCAACATATGAAAAATTAACAGAAAACTGTAAATATAAAAGGAATATATTTAAGGAAATTCGTTCTTATTGTTATGACATAAAAATGAGATTATTTTACACAAAAATACTGGTTTAATACACATGCCCCACATAAATAATCAATGAATCATATATGTTGCATTTGCACCTAAGACCTTGTCTTTCAGTCGTTTTAAGCCTTTACCGTAAATGTATTTCATCTGCTCAACAAGATTTTCTTCGATATCAATCAAATACATATCGTGAACAATAAATTCTTTTATAATGAAAACTATGCTTTCATTTTGTGTCCAAATAATATTCGTATCGTTTTCATTTTTAAAAGAGGAAACTTTACCTATAATCCCCTCTTTGTCATCCGCAGCGATTATAAGCATTCTTCCGCCAAGAGACATTTCTATATCTTTAGCAAATGCATGCTCAAAGACAAGCCCAAATCTTGATTGAAAATTGTCATAACCGACAATACGGATTTCCACATTTCTGTTATAAGCATCTTGCAGTTCTTTTTCGTAAATTTTATATTCCTGCGACCAGATTTCGATATATATTTCTTTTTTGGCGTTTCTGATAACTTCAATTATTTTATTTTGGATATTTTGTTTGCCTGTAATGGTTAAAATCGGCTCATTATAATCATTTTTAACTTCCGGAAGGTACTTTTCAAGATAATTAAGAGTTGAATCCATTTTCTTTTTGTAACCGTTTAGTATTTGTTTCGGCTTAACGGGTACATATTCGACGGGTTTGGAATTATTAGATGCAACGACATTTTTTTCTTCCAACACTTTTAAAGTATCATATACCCTCGATTGCGGAATATTTGCCAATTTTGAGACTTCATACCCCGTAGCGGGATACTTTTTTAAAAGAGCGATATAAACCTTAGCTTCGTAGGTATTAAATCCTATATCTTTAAGTTTTTCCACCAAATCTGCCATAGGATAATTTTAGCAAATTATTGTTTCACAGGCAAATTATTAAATTTGAAATTATTTCAACAGGCATGGTATAATATTTTTGTAGTCGTTAAAAGGAGTTTTTATGAGCGAAATTAATATTAAGAGCGAAAATGATTTTGATATTTTACAAATCATACCCCAAGGAGTTTGCAGCAGATTGATGCAACTTAAAATTAAAGATAATAAAATTCTTGATGCAGAGTTTGTAGGCGGATGTTCAGGGAATTTGGGCGGAATAAAAATACTTATTCTCGGTATGGATGTCAATGATGTGATAAGAAAGTTGACAGATATTCCTTGCGGAAATAGAGGTACAAGCTGTCCCGACCAATTGGCAAAAGGTTTAAGAGCGTATATAGAACAGAAACAAACGGTAAATGCATAATGAATATAACATTAATTAAAGGAGACGGAATCGGGCCCGAAATAGCGGATTCGGTTCTTGATATAATATCAGCCTCGGGAGCGGATATAGATTGGGATATACAAACGGCAGGAGCAGATGTTATTGAAGAGGAAGGAACACCTTTCCCGCAAAGAGTTTTGGATTCCGTAAAAAGAAATAAGATTGCACTGAAAACCCCTGTAACAACGCCAATCGGAAAAGGATTCCGCTCGGTTAACGTGCAATTAAGAAAAGAGCTCGATTTGTATGCAAACTTGAGACCTTGTTATAATCTTCCGAATATCAAAACGAGATATGAAAATGTTGATGTTGTGGTTGTCAGAGAAAACACCGAAGATTTGTATGCCGGAATAGAAAGACAAGTTGATGAGAATACGGCAGAAAGTATTAAAAGGATTACAAGACAAGCATCAGAAAGAATAGCTGAATTTGCATTTGATTATGCCGTAAAAAATAACAGAAAAGAAGTTTGCGTAGTTACAAAAGCAAATATTTGCAAACTTTCTGACGGATTGTTTTTAGATTCGGCAAGAAAAATACGGGAAAAATATCCGAATATAAATTTCAGAGAAATTTTGGTCGACAATTGCTGTATGCAGCTTGTGCAAAACCCGAATCAATTTGATGTTCTGCTTTTGCCGAATTTGTACGGCGATATTGTATCGGATTTATGTGCAGGATTAATTGGCGGCTTAGGCGTAGCTCAGGGAGCAAATATCGGGGATAACTATGCTGTATTTGAACCTGTTCACGGTTCTGCTCCCGATATTGCAGGACAGGATAAAGCAAATCCAACGGCACTTTTGTTATCCGCAATTGAAATGTTAAATTATGCAGGCATGACTTTCCATGCCGAAAAAATAAAAAATGCTCTTTATAAAACGCTTGAAGCGAACATAAAAACAATCGATTTGGGCGGAAATTATTTGCTCGGTAAATTTACAAAAGAAATAATCGCAAGATTATAATTTTTGAAGTATAATTAAAGCATGCCGATATAGCTCAGTTGGTAGAGCAACTCATTCGTAATGAGTAGGTCGTCGGTTCAAGTCCGACTATCGGCTTGTTTATTGATGTTTCGTGTTTTGCGAGTATTGTTAAAAAATGTAAAATTTGTGTATCGTGCATAGCAAAAAAAAAATTCACAAGCCTTAAAATAAACAGAAGACTGCAGGTGTTTGTATGGTCAAATCCTTGACTAATCATCAATATAATAATCAATCTGTTCTCCGCCCCGGCAACGACACGGAGAGCAATGAGTCGCGTATTTTGCCGAACAACAGAAAAACCCGAGCAAGACAAACTTCTCAAAAAGTATCCAGCGCATTTATTGATTATCCTGCAAGAGGGTTAAAAGGAGATGTAAATTCCAATTTCTACGAATTTCTAACTATGGGAATTATTCCGTATTTAGCCGGCAGTGCTATGTTTATGTTTGTATTCAATGCTGCAAATAAACATTTAAAACTCTTCGAAAAAGAAAAAGCCTCAACTTACGGCAAAAAAATGGCAATGGGGGTTATTTTATACGGTCTTTTAAAGAACATCTCAAAGAATTTTGTAACAAAACCTGTTAAACAAGCTACGGGAATTGATACAGAAATGCCATATGAAAACATTGTATATGCACTTCCGACAGAAGCCGGGGCGGATGCTAATATTGATATTCAACACCAGCAAAGAAAAGTATTTGACAGTAAGGAATTTTTCAGAAAAGACTTATTGGATAAAAAATATTTTGACAAAGTTGCAAGCAGACTGGGGCTTGGTGATAATCTTAACGATTCTGAATCCGAAGTAACTCCGATTATAAGAAATGTAGTTGCAACAACAAATACGGCTAAAGTCCTTTCGTCATATTGTTGGGCAGGTGTCGGAGTCGGAATGGCAATGCAGGATTCATGGCAAGAATTTTTTAATTCAATATCGAACAGGCATAAATATACTTCGGATAAAAATTCAGGATTCATAAAGAATGCTTGCGGAAAAACGGGTAACTTCTTGAAAAATATTTGGAAAATCTCGTGTTCATTTGTTAAATCATTTTTTAACTCTATAGGTGATATGTGGAGAGGAAAAAATGATTACAACGGTTTTATGAAGCATGCCGGCAAAATTTTCATTACGTTATCCGCTTTAACAACGGCTGTTTTAACATCTAACGCTATAATGCGGGCAAGAAATATGGCTAAAAATAACAATAAAGACACAATTGACAGGTCTAAAGAAAGTATGGTGATATAAGGTGACAGTTCAAAATATACAACTGAATAATATGCCAGACTCCCGCAATTACAGGGAAATTAAGCCATATCGTGAAGCTGACCGCCCCGTATCAACAGAAAACAAAATTAAACCACTGCCGCCGCAAGGGCATCTCGTTGATGATACAATTCAATCAGGAGTAAAATATTTCTTTAAAGATATCGGTTATGACATGAAATCCGTAAAAAACGGATATATCGGTGTTGCAAATGACCATCAACTCGGCAGGTTAAATGATGTAGGATTAAGGCTTTGCGGAATAGGAATTGCAACCTATCTTGCATCTCAGACGACTAATCCTAAAGCAAGATTAATGGAATATATAGGTCTGGCGGCATTTCTAACATCCATGGCTGTTTACCCCAAAATAGCAGTCAATGCTCCGGCAAGAATGTTGCACGGTTATGATATTGATAAACAATACATTGATGATCAAGGGCGCAAAAAATCAGTACATCAGGACAGCAACTATATTCCCTATGATATGTATAACGGAAAAAATAAAGGTGAAGATTTAGATGCAATCGGCGACAGAATGGGCATACCGAGAGATATTAAAAACCGCCATGATGTGATAAGAGAGCAAATGAGAAAAATTGCAACCCAAAATAACACATTATGGATGCTTACAGCAGGATTTGCAACTCCGCTTATGACCGCACTCCTTTGCAGCGGAATAGAAAAATTTGTTGTGTCACCGGGATTGGAAGATTCAAGAAACAGAAGATATAATTCTCAAATTCAAAAAATGATGAAGCAAGCTAATGTTGGTGTCTCAGATTTTAGCAAAAGCACAAACTCTTTAGGCGACAGCGTTAAACATATAGTTTCCAAATATGACGGGAAAATAATTCCTAAAGAAGAAATAGAAAGAATTACCGAACTTTTTGTACAGGATACCGATCTAATAATGTCTGACGGGATAAAAGCAGATTTGCAAGAGCTTCTTTCTGGTAAAAAGTCAGTTAAAATTGACAATAAAATATTGGGAGAAATGTTTGAAAAAGCAGGAAATTCAATGAAAGGTGCAAAGACAGATTTTATTTTTGAAAATATACTGCCTTCATCTGAAGAAATCGAACAAATGATTAAATCAATCAAACCGGACGGGGATATTTCAAAAGGGATTGAACTTTCGCAAGAAGAATTCGGATTATTAAAAAAGCAAATTTTAGAGAAAGCCAACGGTAAGATTGAAAATGTCAGCGGAGCTGCCGCAAAACATAAAGATTATTTAAAATCAAATGTTTCAAAATTCTATAATGCATTCAGTACAGAATCTTCCCCTGTATTGACAAAAGATACAACTGAAAAAATCATAAAATTTGCCAATATTATGGGAGAATTTAAGAAAAAATCGGCTGTATTGGATAAGTGCGAAAACTTCAAATTTGAATACACAAACGAAACAATACTTGCCAATTATTATGAGAAATTCCAAAAGACATTAATAAAACAGCTTAACATATCGCCTAAAGACTTTAAGAGAATGAGTAATGACAAAGAATTTACCCAAAAAATTCTTGATGAAAAAATATCAGAGCTTTGCAAGGATAAAAATAAATATGAACAAACCTTTGAAAAATTAGGTAAGGTTTTGGCCGATATGGAAAAAGCTCTTCATGGGGCTGATGAAAATAATTCTCAGATAAAGAAATTAATAACCGAGATTGAAAATGTGTACAACAGCACGGCAAAATCTCTTGCCGACAACAAACTCGGAGAAAATACCGTTAACAAACTTGTAAAAGGGGATTATACAAATTCAGCAATCGGCAACGAATCCATATATGATATATTAGACGGAATTGTTGAGCACAAATCCGAGTACGGCAATCCGAATGATGTTAATGCACTAAAAGAGGCGGCAAAAGGCAAAGGTTCTTCAAAAAACATTAAAATCGGCAGGTTGATTGAAAGATATCAGGGAGAAGCGGATTCTTTCTATCGTGTTCTGCATACATTAGATTTTTATAACCGTGCAAAAAATCCTGATGAATTAATGAAATATTCTTCGGTTAAAGATATTAACTATATAAATAAATTGGAAATGAATATTAAAGATGCACTTATGAAAGGTTCTATTTCTGATTATATATTAAAACTCGGGACTGAGAATAAGTATGAGTATAGGGATTTATATAATGTCGGTTGGTCTGCTGCCGAAGAATACGGAAAAACTTCACAAAAAGGTATTATTACCGATTCTGCCAAAAAAGCTCTGGAAAAAAATAAAACAGGTAATATTGCGGAAAGGTTCCAAAAGTATATTACAAAGTTCAGAAATATTATTTCAAATGATATAACGGATTTTACAAGACCCGGACATATTTTAGACGAAAATATTACTAAAATATACAAAGACAGTGCAAAAAATAATGAAGCAAAATTCAATCTTGTAGGTCAAAGCCCTATAGAAATGATTCAAAAAGGTGCAGGTAAAGTACATGCTGACAGAATGTGGTTAAAGAGCGTAGGAATCTTAACAGGAGCGGTATTTGGCATTACTCTGCTTGCTCAATTCAGTTTTGGAAAACTTAATAACAAAGATAATTTACAGAAAATTAATAATACCGCAGCAAAAAAACAAAAGCAGGTTTAAAATGAATAAAATAACTGTAACATTAAATCCGACAATTAAATATCTGCAATTTAGGGAGAAAGTTCCGAATAACGAAGGTTCTTCCGTACAACAAACTGTTGACAAAAGTAATCTTATTAATAATTATTTGCAAAATATTGCTGTTACAAATCTTCCTGCCGTAAATAGAATAAGTTTTAAGGCTTCACAGGAAAATGATTACAAGAACAATTTGCGTTCAATGATTCAAAATAATGAATCGGTAATGATAGCAATTGCACCGAGAACATTTACAGCCGTTGATAAAAACGGTGATGAAAAAATTATGCTGAAAGACGGTGAAAAACCCGGAACGTTTTTAAGTGCAATAGACAGATTAGATGAGCTTAAAGAGGATGGTTTTAATACTATTCATATTCTTCCGATTCATCCTCCGGGCAAGAAAAAGGCAATGGGAACAGCAGGTTCTCTGTATGCTCCCGCAAAATTTGTTACGGATGACGGACATCTTGCAATTGACCCGATTTTAATTGATAACAATGACCCGAGAACTCCGGACGAGCAGTTTAAAGCATTTATTGACGAGTGTCATAAGCGAAATATAAAAGTAATGCTTGATTTGCCGAGTTGTGCATCCGTTGATTTGTTTGAAGCTGAACCTGAGCTTATGGCGTTCGGGAGAAACGGTGAGGACAAAACACCGCAAGGTTGGACTGATATCCGTATGTTTGAGCCATGGTATGACGAAACGAGAAGGATTTTAAACCCGAAATTGTTGGAAATGCATAAACAATATGTGGATGCCTGCATTGATTTGGGTATAGACGGAATTCGTGCAGACGTTGCCAGAGCCAAACCGCCCGAATTTTGGGATATAATAATACCTTATTCTCACAAAAGAGATAAAGAATTTGCTTGGCTAGGCGAAACTTATACTTATGAATGTGCTTCTCCTCAGGTTAATATGCCTTATGACAGACCTGAAGATTCATTAAGAGCAGGTTTTGATGAAATTTACGGACAATACCATATTTTTCACGAATGGGCTACCGCAACTGAATTTAACGATTATGTAAAACTCAATCTCGACCTTTCGCACAGATTGCCTGCTGGTAAAACATGTCTGGGTTCGTTTACCACACATGATGATAAATCCGCAATGACACGGGGCGGAGAAAATTTCTGTAATATGACAACAGTTATTCAATCTACAATACCTATGTGCAATCCTTATTTTGTAGACGGATTCCAAACGGGAGATTATTATAATTATTCATACTCAGGAGAGTACAGCCCTGAAACAATGACAGACAGCAACATTATGAAACACCATTCATACCAGCTTGATATATTTAACCTTTCCCGCAAACCCGGAGGAAAATATCCCGATATGGAAAGAGTATTGAGGGAAACTCTCAAAATGCGGGAAGAAAATAAAGACCTTTTTGCTGACAGAAACAGCAGTTTTATTGAACTGGAAAAGTACGGTGATACAAAAGACCAAATAATTGCTTATGCTCGTCATAACCATAAACGTACAGCAGTAATTATAGCAAACAAAAATCCAAACAGAAGATTGACGGGAACAATACTTATTCCGGGGCTTAAACCGTCACAAAAACTTGTAAATATGGCACCGTCATACGGAGAAAAGAGTGAATTTCAGGTAGCAAAGGGAGAAATAAGAGTAGATTTAGCCCCGAGCAGTGCTTATGTGTTTGAAATAGATACACCAAAAATACAAAAAGACCGAAAAGGTCACGTTTATAAACAGAAGGTAAGAGATTAGTTACATAGGAACATTAAATAAATACGACAAGCAGACACCTTTTATATAAAGGTGTCTGCTTAAATACTTAAAAAGCTATTATGAAACCCAAATAGAATTCAAGCCACTGGCCATAAATGCACCTGTCGATTGATATCTTGTGCCATCAAACACCGAATTCTTTTTGACTTTGTTCAATTCTTCTGCATCACCTTTTGCCGGTGCTGATTCACCATAACCTGAACTGCTGCTTGAAACATAGTTACTTGATATTGAAAGTTCTGGCATAGTCACTCCTTTCTGAGTTACCTGATAATATATACCTCGTATAATTATATAAAGTATTTTTGTAAACAAAAATTGCCTTTTTTGAGAAAAATTTTACAAAACTTTACAATACAGATAACATTATAAATTGAAGCAATAAGTTGGTTAGAATAGTTTAAATCAACCGTGTACAATATTATAGCCACTATCGTCTTAATATCTTAGTGTCATAAATTATAATAAATCATTCATTTTCTTTAACATTTTCTCAGCAAATAAATATTAATATTGTAAACTCTATGTATTGGAATTTTAATATATTTGGGTTAATATAAATGTCACAAACAAACTAACTGTATTTTATTTAAGAGGAGTAATGGTAATGAAAAAAATATTAGCAATCGCAGTTTTATCGACAGTTTTGTTATCCGGATGTTCATTAACAAACAAGGGCAAAGGCGTAATTAGTGTTAATGGAGAGGTTATAACACAGGCTGATTTTGATAAAGCCATAAATAAAGAAATTGACGGTTCAATGTTCAAGGCTTTCGGCGGGGCTTCCAATTTTATTATGTCCGATGACAATATTATGTATTTGGTATACAAAGAAAAAGTTTCCCAAGAGTTAATTGTAAAAACTTTATTGGAACAGGAAATTGCTAAAAGAGGAATTAAAGTTACTGATGAAGATATAAAAAATGAAACCATGTCAATAATTGACAAAGTTGGTTCAAAAGAAGAATTAAACAAGCTTTTGAAAAAAAGAGAAATCTCTAATGATGAATTCAACGCTGATTTGAAAACTCAAATAAAAATGAAAAAATTGATTGATTCTATTGAAAAGGTTAACATTTCAGATGCGGATACACTTAAATATTACAAGGCACATCCGGATCAATTCAAGAGAGAAGAACAGGTAAGAGCATCACATATATTAATTGGCTTCAATACTCTTAACGCTATTACCGAAATCAAAAAGAAACATAAAAATTTAACACCCGAAGAACTAAATAAAAAAGTTGAAGAAATGGATGCAAACCAAAAAGCAAAAGCCGAAAATTTGTTAAAGGAAGTTCTGGCAAATCCGGATTCCTTTGAAAAGATTGCTCAAAAAGAATCTGATGACAAGAACAGTGCAGAATATGGAGGAGAGCTTGGCTATTTCCCCAGAAAAGTTATGGTTCCCGAATTTTCAGATGTTGCATTCTCAACAAAACCAAACACAATACATGACAAACTTGTTCAAACTAACTACGGATACCATATTATAAAGGTTACTGACAGAATCGAACCCGGAATAATACCTTATGAAAAAGCTAAAGAAGATATAAAATTCTACATGGAAACCGAAGCACAAATGAAAATTCTTAAAAATTTTACTGACGGTTTAAAGAAGAATGCTGAGATTGAATATATTGATAATTCTTTTGATTCTGCAAATATCGAAAAGAATGCCGCAAAAGCTCAGGAAGAAAGTAAAAAGAAATATGAAAGCATAAAACCGGGTAATGACAAAAAAGCAGATGGAGAAAATAAGTAATGAACACAGCAACAATTATAGGAAGAGCCGGTCAGGACGCAGAAATGAAATATTTTGAATCAGGAAAAGTTAAAACTACTTTTTCTTTAGCGGTAAACCGTTGGGATTCGAAAACAAAAACAGAAATTCCGGACTGGTTTAATATAGAATTATGGGACAAGCAAGCGGAAATTGCCGGCGAATATGTAAAAAAAGGCCGAGAAGTTGCTGTTGACGGAAGAATATCAATAAGCAAGTGGACTGATCAATCAGGTGAAGAAAGAGAAAGGTATTTAATCATAGCTAATAGCATACAGCTTTTGGGCTCTAAAAGAGATGCTGAGGTATAGATATGATATTCTCTGACTTAGTCGGAATTATTGCTGATGACCTTACCGGTGCTAACGATACAGCCGTTCAGTTCCATAAGCAAGGGGCAAATACAAAAATATTATTGAATAGTGAATTTGTACCTAAGGTAAAAGCGGGATTTGAAGTATGGGCATTATCAAGTGAGTCCAGAAATGTGCCTGCCGATGTCGCAGTGTCCCGCGTCGAAAGAGCCATTGAAACTTTAGTAGAAAATTTTTCTTTTGACTATTATTACAAAAAGATTGATTCAACCCTAAGAGGTCATATTGCGCTTGAAACTCTTACAATGTTGAATATTTTGGAATATGATGCAGCTGTGATAATTCCGGCATTTCCTCAGGAAGGAAGAATTACCGTCGGCGGTTATCATTTGGTAAAAGGTGTTCCCATAGGAAAGACTGAAATTGCAATTGACCCTCATTCACCTATAACCGAATCACATGTTCCTACACTTTTACGAAATCAACTTGGAGAAGATTCCGCTGATATAGTTGGTACTCTTGATTTAAAGACGGTTATGAACGGTGCGGGACCTATTTTAGTAAAAATAAATGAACTTATAAAAGAAGGTAAACGCTTAATTGTGGCAGATTCTTCTTCTCTTACGGATATAGAGCAGATTGCGCTTGCAATTACAAAATGTGATAAGAAGATTCTTCCGACTGGCACGGCCGCTACCGCTCAAATTCTTGCAAAATACTGGCTTGGCGATATTGAAAAAGAAGAAACCCCTATAGATATTGCCAAACTCCCTAAATTCATAGTTTCCGGAACTGCTACACAAATTACCGCAAACCAGATTCAAAAATTGGAACAGGCTGATGATATCAAAAATATTAATTTTATTCCGTTAGAGGTTAACGAAATTCTCTACGGTTCGGGAGACGAGCTTATCGAAAGAATAGTTACAGATTTGCAGAACGGTACAAATGTTTGTATACATACTTCGAACCTTGTCGCCAATTTTGACGGATTTTCTGAAGATTCATTTAATGCCGAATTAACTAAGGAAAAATTCGCAGATATGATTACTGACTATTTGGGAGATTTGACAAAAAAAATTACGGAAAGAATCAATGTTATATTAATAACTCTCGGAGGTGAAACTTCCTACAAATGCTGCAGAGCAATAAGTTCAAACGAATTACAAATTGTGGACGAAGTTTTGCCTGCAATTCCTTTGTGTTATGACGTAAACAGATATTGGATTATTACAAAATCAGGTAATCTCGGGAATTCAAACACATTAATCGAAATATTAAAATACTTGGAAATTCATACAAAGGAGAATTTATTATGAAAATCAACCCAATTAACAACACAAATCAAAATACAAATTTTAATGCAAGAATAGCCCCAAATCCGGAATGGGACAATATTTTGCGATATTTAGAAAAATATCCATATCCTAAAGGTATGCAAAAACCTGCATCTGACAAAGAGCTTATGGATAAATTTATAAAAGCGGTAGAGGCGAATCCTTCTGATGCACTTATAAATATTGATACATTTGTATGCCAAAAAGGAGAATTTTATAATACAAGAGGAAGAATAAGCTCTCAATACGGAGAATTTAGAGATACAGAACCGGCAAGAGATGACAGCGAAGCTCCGTTTGAAAATATCATAAGAAGAATTTTAAATCCGGAAAACAGAACTCAGATGTGTAAATTATTCGGAACAAATGATTTTGCCGAACAATCCAAATGGTGGAATAAATATATTGATTCTATATGGAATGATATACAAGAAGTTTTTTATGAAGAAACCGTGTATCCAAAAAGTTATGATAAGATATGGAACTTAAAATTTCGAGAACAAAATCCGGTATAAACTATGACAAAAGAATATTCTGAAAAAATTGCAATACTTACTGGTGACCCGAACGGAATCGGGGCGGAAATAACCATAAAAGCACTTAATACGCTCAATCTTCCGCCTTGTAAAATTGTTATCATCTCTAACCAAAAGATTTTGAATACTTATGGCAAACTTAACCAAAATTATGAAGTTTTAGAAGTTGAATACGACGGAATAATTACCCCGGGAGAAATTTCTAAAGATGCCGGAGATTTTGCATTCAGAGCTATAAAAAAAGCTTGTGAAATACATCCTCAATATATTGTGACCGCTCCGACTTCAAAAGAAGCCATGCACCTTGCAGGACACAATTACAGCGGACAAACGGAAGTTTTGGAAAAGTTTCTTGCGCATGACGGACAAAAGGCTGAAATGCTCTTTGTTTCAAAAGATTTTAGAATCTTGCTTTTGACAAGACATTTACCGCTAAAAGATGTAAGCAAAACAATAACAAAAGAATTTATGAGAGAAAAAATAAACAGATTATCGGAATATTTCAAAACAAAATTAAATATATTTACTCCGGCGTTTGCCCTGTGTGCCCTAAATCCCCATGCCGGTGAAAACGGCATCTTGGGAAATGAAGAAAAAGAAAATATGCTTCCGGCAGTACGGGAGTTAAGAGAAAACGGAGTTAATATAACAAATCCGACTCCTGCCGATACTTTGTTTATCAAAGGGGTACAGAATTATATTCGAGGGGAAAAGATGCCATATGATTGTTATATAGCGTGCTATCATGACCAAGGATTGATTCCGATAAAATCAATTGCCTCGGAAAAGACCGTAAATATGACTATAGGGCTTGATATAATAAGAACATCCCCTAGCCACGGAACAGCTTTTGATATAGCCGGCAAAAATATTGCCAACCCGGAATCTATGATTGAAGCGATAAAAGCTTGCTTGTGGTAGATAGCATATATTATCTACAAAAGCTGCAGTGCTATTTTTCAACCTCGCCTGCGGTATCCGTTTGGCAGAAGAAAAGCTGTTGTTATTGAGATGTCAGGCGAAATATACAACAACAGTGAGGTAATTATATCAATTGCAGAGCAATAATTTCTACATTCCCTTTGAGGTGCTGTACACTTTTGTCATTCTGAGGGAATGTCTTTTTCGTCATTCTGAGGGAGTGTCTTTTTCGTCATTCTGAGGCACGAAGTGCCGAAGAATCCAGCCTATGTAATGTGTCATTCTGAACGAATGTGAAGAATCCAGTCTACTGTAAAGCTTCGAAAACATACAATAAGCTGGGTCCTTCGGCTAAAGCCTCAGAACGACACTTTTCCGTCATTGCGTGCAAAGCAATCCGGTTTAAATGGCACTAAGACACCGGGACTCTTCCGTCATTGCTAAATCACGGCGAGCCGGAGCAACTGTAGTGCTATTGCAGGGGATTGATTAGCGGGAGTAAAATGAGTTACAGCAGTTGCAACGCAATACTTGGGGATTGATTAGCCGTGGACATCAGGGTTGCGCAGGCTTGTTGAAGTATCTGTTGGCGGATATAATCTGATGAAACCTCTGATATATCCGCATCACGAATGGTTGAAAGTGATGATGTCAAATTATCCATCTTAACAAGATTGCTTTCAAGAGCTGATTCGAGTCTGTTTTGTGCTGCGCCAAGCTCGGTTGATTTTTCGCTTAATTTGTTCAAGAAATTTGTTATACTATTATATGCATTGTCACTTGTGAGGTCATCGATTGACAAAACAACTTGCAGGCTCGTATCAACTGAGATTTGAGAGTCATTGCCACTGTTAATTCCTACTTGAAGTGTGGTTTCAGGACTCTTTATTGCAGTTATATTTTCAAGCCAACTCTCCATCTGTCCGCTTTCGTATGCGGTTCCGTCAGATTTTCCTTCAAAGCCTATCATATCACCTTGCGTTTTAGCACATGCATTTGTAATATTGATTTTAGAGAAATTTGTACCGTTAGTTGTATTAACAACCCCACCTATCAAGCTTCCGACATGTGCCGAACCCGATACGGTTCCTGTGGAGAAGATTGCAAAGTTATTTGATATTCCTGAGGGCATATAAAGACTTCCGACTAACCCTCCGACAAAAATATTTGAAGATACATTGCCCGTTGCATAGCTTCTGCTTATTTCGGTAGCTCTTCCGGCAATCCCACCTGCTCCGCTTGTTGTACCGGATACATCACCTGTTGCATAGCAGCATGTTATAACACCATCTGCTCTTCCGACTATACCTCCGGTATTCCATCCTAATCCTGTTATTGTGCCGGTTGTAAAGCAATTTTCTATAGTTGTCAGTGCCCAGCCAATCAAGCCTCCTACTTGACCTTTTCCTTCGACATTTCCTGTTGTGAAACAGTTTCTAACTATGTTGTCAGAATGTCCGAGCAGGCCACCGGTTCTTTGCCCTCCTGTTCCTATTACATTGCATTCCGAATAGCAAGCATTAACCTCTTTGGACGAATAACCTGCCATGCCGCCTGTAAATTCGTTTCCTGTCACTTCTCCCGAAACATGACAATTTCTGATGACTCCAGTTGTATATCCGCTCAGCGCAGCGGTATAGCTTTTTCCTGCGACATTGGCATCCACTATATCTACATTTTTGAGTTCCCCTGTAGCGTATCCAAACAAACCTTGACAAGTACTATCCGGTCTATTTATATACAATCCAGTAACTTTGTGTCCGTTTCCGTTAAAGGTACCTTGGAATCTGTTTGATTCTGTCCCAATCGGAGTCCAGCCGCCGTCATCTCTGTAGGCTGAGAGGTCAATATCCTCGGTAAGAATTATTGTTTTGCCTTCGAATGTCTCTGTCCCGTCATTTACAAGTTCTGCAAGCCTTGCAAGAGTCTCTGCATCTCTAATTCCGATTTTAGTGTTATTTGATATTGCATCACGTAGTCGTCTGACATTGTGAACTATAACATCAGGAGTTTCTTCAATCACCTCTTGAATAAATCCGTTGTGTTCAGCAGCACACTGCTCCAAAGATTTTCCGTCAATTGTTCCGGCAGTTGCTTTGACTTCTTGCGCCCAATCAGGAAGTTCTACTCCGTCAAAAAGTTTTATCCCGTTGTATTCAGTATTTGCGTATAAACGGTTGATTTCACTCACCAACGCATTAGCTTCCTGTGTCATGGCATTTAGAGAATCAGCTCCGTAAGTTCCGTTGCGTGCTTGGGTAACAAGTGCGTGGATTCTGCTCCCTCTAGATTGCATTCCGGCAATTGTGTCTTGCGCAACAGAAAGTAAATCCATTCCCATTGCAATATTATCCGCCGCAACATCACAAGCAGAAAGCTGGGTACTCATATTCCTTGAG
>JAEEGL015315101.1_pt1 | contig 17294 bp, 14 predicted proteins | sample 9134231 | NCBI WGS metagenome assembly JAEEGL01 (sample SAMN16246548, study PRJNA631951) | gut metagenome | biome: gut microbiome; feature: rumen; material: fiber-attached | host: Bos | place: Iran: Karaj | collected 2018-10
GCGCATAAGTCCCAGGTCCTCTATGCACTGGTGGCTGGCGCCGTCTTCTCCGACGGAAAGCCCTGCGTGGGATGCGCAGATCTTAACATTGGCGTGTGTATAGCCGATGGAATTTCTGATGATCTCGTACGCTCTTCCGCTCGCGAACATTGCAAATGTGCTTGCAAACGCCGTCTTGCCGCTGAGAGCGAGTCCGGCTGCCATGCCCATCAGGTTGTCTTCCGCTATGCCTGCGTTGAAGAATCTGTCGGGATACAGCTTTTTGAATTCTCCGCTTTTCGTGGATCCGGAGAGGTCAGCGTCCAGGACCACCACATTGGGATCCGACGCGCCGAGCGCTGCCAGAGCCTTGCCGTAACTGTCTCTTGTTGCGATCTTATCTGCCATTACAGTTCACCTCCGAGTTCTGCCATTGCCTACTTTGCCTGCTCTTCGCTGGGAGCCTTGCCGTGCCAGCCGGCCTGGTTCTCCATGAAGCTTACACCCTTGCCTTTGACGGTCTTAGCTATGATCACAGTCGGTTTACCCTTGCACTGCCTTGCCGCAGCGAAAGCGTCGACGATCTGCTGCATGTCGTGGCCGTCGATGCAGATCACGTTCCATCCGAACGCCTTGAACTTTTCGTCCACGGGCTTAACGGTCATTACGTCGTCGTTCTTGCCGTCGATCTGAAGACCGTTGTTGTCCACCACCGCGCAGAGATTGTCCAGCTTGTAGTGAGCGGCTGCCATTGCAGCTTCCCATACCATGCCTTCCTGAAGCTCGCCGTCGCCAAGAATGCTGTAAACACGGCTGGCTGAACCGTCAAGCTTGCCTGCGATGGCCATGCCAACAGCAGCGGAAATGCCCTGACCGAGGGATCCCGTGGAGATCTCGATGCCGGGCAGCTTATGCATGGAAGGATGTCCCTGAAGCCTGGATCCCATCTTTCTGAGGGTCTTGAGCTCCTCTACAGGGAAATATCCGCGTTCCGCCATTGCGGCGTACTGAGCGGGTGCCGCATGGCCCTTTGAAAGCACGAACCTGTCGCGTCCGGGCATCTCCGGATCCGCGGGATCGATGTTCATCTCGTTAAAGTAAAGTGCTGTCATGATGTCCGCGCATGACAGAGATCCGCCCGGATGGCCGGAACCCGCGCAGTACACCGCTCTGACTATGTCCTGACGGATAGTCTGAGCCATTTCTTTAAGCTTGGTTACTTCCATATTTCCTCCTTGTGCTGTATGTCCGGATCCGCCTAAGCGTCACCGTCTGCTTAGTAAAACTTTTAGCAAAAAGGCCGGTATTGAGGCCGTTCTTTTTATTCTCTTAGGCTCCTGCATGATGCGGTAGAGCCATTCAAGTCCGTGATTTATATAGAATTCAGGAGCCCTTTTTAGCGTGCCCGACCATACATCCAGGCTGCCGCCGACGCCGATGGCTGCGGCTGGCTTCAGCTCCTGAGCGTGGCGCTTTACGAACAGCTCCTGCTTGGGCGACCCAAGCGCCACCAGAAGAAAGTCCGCACCGGAAGCGTTTATCTCCTCCACGATGGCAGTCTCTTCCTCCGGCTTGAAATAGCCGTCGTGAAAGCCTGCTATTTCGAGTCCTGGGATCTGTTCCATCACCTTTTTTGCGGCAAGCTCGGCAACTCCAGGCTTGCTTCCGAAGAAATATGCCTTCTTTCCAAGCTTTGCGAGCCGCCCAAGAGCATTCCAGCTGAAATCTATGCCTGTGACCCGCTCCTTAAGCGGCTGTCCAAGCATCTTCGAGGCGTAAACGAGCCCGATCCCGTCAGGAATGACCATGTCCGCCGAGTTTATCGTCTCCTTCAGTTCGGCGCTTTTTGTTGCCGCACCAAGGATCTCTGAATTCGGGGTGACGATAAGGCTGATGCCGGGCGTTTCAAGCATCTCTCCGAACCTGTCCAGAGCCTCCTCCATGGTGATCCTGTCCACATTTATGCCTAAAATATTGATTTTTTCTGCTTTGCCGCGGTCGAAATCAGTCATTTTTTATATGCCGGAGCTCCTAATCCTTTTTTCCCAGCAGATAATACCTGAAGCCGGCCTTTTCCGCGGCTTCCCTGCTGATGAAATTGCGCGTATCGAAGAAGAGCCTGTGCTTTACGAGCTTTCCGAGTGCCTCGAAATCCAGCTCTTTATACTGTGCGTGATTGACGCCGAGGACCACCAGATCCGCGCCGGTCACGGCATCTTCGAACGAAGGCAGACCTTCGCGGTCTCCCACGAACGGGTCAGCTGCCGCGACTTCATATCCCTCGCCCTTAAGGATCTCGATGAGCTCGATCACCGGGCTCTCCCTCATGTCGTCCACGTTCGGCTTGTAAGTAATGCCGAGGACGGCGACCTTTGCTCGGCCTTCAATGCCGTTGCCTTCCAGTATCCCGCGGATCCTGCCAGCGGTGTAGCCTGGCATGGAATCGTTGGTGTGCCTGGAAAGATCGATGATCTGGGCCAGCTTAGGCTCCTTCTCCACGATGAACCAGGGGTCGACCGCTATGCAGTGGCCGCCCACGCCGGGACCCGGCTGATGGATATTCACTCTGGGGTGCTTGTTGCAGATCTCGATGAGCTCCCAGACGTTGATATTCTCGGCTTCGCAGATCTTGGCAAGTTCGTTGGCAAATGCTATGTTCACGTCTCTGAATGTGTTCTCGGACAGCTTGCAGAGCTCGGCTGTGCGGGCGTTGGTCTTGTAGATCTCACCCTTGACGAAGCTCTTGTACAGAGCCGCGATGCGGTCTGCGCTCTCTTCGTCTATGCCGCCGGCAACCCTGTGGTTGTTTACCAGCTCGTAGAGGATGTTTCCGGGGATGACCCTTTCAGGAGAGTGGCCCAGAGCAAAATCACGGCCAGCCTTAAGTCCAGTGGATTCAAGGATCGGCAGCATCAGGCTGTCCACGGTGCCGACGGGAGATGTGGATTCCAGGACCACAAGATCGCCCTTCTTCAGGACCGTCGCCACATCTTCTGTAGCGCTCTTTACAAAGCGCATGTCGGAGCCCTTGTCCGGCTTGATCGGTGTGGGGACGGCGATTATGAACGCATCCGCAGGCTCTATCTGAGTCGTCGCCCGCAGATGGCCGCTCGCCACCACGTTCTTTATGAATTCGGCAAGACCCTTCTCCTCTATCAGGACCTGTCCGTTGTTGAGAGCATCCACGATTGCCTGCTTCTTGTCGACGCCGACCACCTCCAGGCCCGCATTCGCGAACATGGCGGAGGTTGGAAGCCCTATGTAGCCGAGACCTATAACGCAAAGTTTCATGAGATCATCCTTTCGTCCGCGGCTCAGCCGCGGAATATATGTTAATTATCAGTTTTCTGTTTATCCGCAAAATACCCAAAGTAGACCAGACAGGCGGCAAGCCCCCAGAAATACGTCATCATGTACGGCTCCTCGAAGATATTTTCGTAGAAGCAGTGCGTCAGCACCGCCAGGAGTCCGCAGAGGATGCCCACGCAGATCAGCTTATCGTTTCCTGCGTTTCTGAAGAGCGGGTCCTTCGTACGGTCGACCCTGTATCCGGTACCTGCCCTGTTGGGAGCACGGAGACCGTTTACCATGAGGACTATAAGCAGCAGAGCAAAGAATATGATGCCTATGTAGCCCATCTCCACCATGGTCTTGAGGTAATAATTGTCCATGTAGAAATATTTGAAGTACGTGGTCTGTTCCAGCACCTGGTTGTTCATCGCGACAGCGCCGCCGAAACGGCCGAGTCCGAACCCAGTCCACTTGTTGGCGGGGGTCAGGAGCCTCAGACCCGCGTTCCAGCGCATCACCCTGCCTGCCGCAGCGCTGCGCTCTGCGTAGTCGCTGGTGAACAGATAGGTTATGCGGTTGGTGACGGACGGAAATGCCACGAACAGAGCCGCTATTCCGGCGGCCATCAGCCCGATCAGCCTCTTGTCCACGAAGACCGCAAACAGGACAACAGCTGCCGCAAGTCCCAGCCAGGAAGCCTTGGAGAACGTAAACAGGTCGCACAGGCACACGAGGCCGGTAAGGCAGAGCGCCGCGAACTTGTGCCAGGGCTTCTCGAGATAGTAGATCATGGACGCGAAGAGCGGCGCCGCAAGCACAAGGAGCGATCCGAAGACATTGGGGCTTCCGGTAATGGAGAACACCCTCGTCCTGACACCAACCTCCGACGCGCTGATCCAGCCCGCGGGCACAGGCACGGCGATTATGTACTGGTAGATGCCGTGAAGCGTCAGCAGGAATACCACCCCGGCAAAGGCCTTGAGCAGAAATTTCGCGTCTTCGCGGCTGTCCAGAAGCCTCAGTATCAGGAAGAACCACACCATGTACTCCACCTGCGCGCGGTATCCGGCCACGGCAATATAGGGGTAAGGCATGGTGATGACCATCAGAAGCAGTCCTACAGCCATGAACAGAAGTAAGGCGGCTTCCACGGAACTGCTCCTCTTAAGCGCGCCGCCGTCGTCATCCGCGCACGCCCGCAGAAACACGAACGCCGCGGTGCCGATTATCAGGAGCTCCTCCCAGTAGGAAGCGAGCCCCAGCCCGAGGACATCCCTTAAGATGTACTCTATGGGCAGATAAGCGGCGAAAACGCAGAAGATTATCTTTTTTATATTGAGTTTACATAATAACTTATATAGTACACTTTCCCGCACAACCGGTGCTGCCCGGCCGAGCAGACCCCTTACAGCCGCAAGAAAGCGTCCGTACAGGGAAGTCTTTGCGGGATCGTCCATATGCCAGAAGCCTTCCCACACTCTCTTAAGGAACGAGTTTTCGTAGGACTCCTGGAATGCCCTTATCAGGCGCGCCAAAAGGCTGGAGGGCCATATCCTCCAGAGGAAGCGCCCGCAGGCCATGACCGTCCTGCAGAATATGCTGTTTTGCAAAACCGAAAGCATCGTTAACAGCCTCTTTCCAGGTGCGTTGCGCTATTTTGTGTGGATATCATGCGCTGCTTCGGGGATGCTGCCGGTGTATTCCGGACCTATCTCCACGTAGCGGATGATGCCGCTCATTTCGGTGGTCTGTGTCTTGACGATGAAGGATCTGCCTGCCCTGGCCTCCTGATTTGCGATCTGGGGCGTTGCCGTATCGGGTGCCACCTCGGACTTGATCAGATAGACGACATTCTCCCTCAGCGGGTCAGGCAGGTATACAGTCTGGCCTTCTTCAGTGAACGCCGCGGGAAGGAATTCCTCCATCCACCACGCCTCTATTGTGGCGTTCTGGAACAGATTTCCTGCTATCAGCTGGCTTCCTATGGGATTCTGCCTCTGGATCTCTTCGTAGTAGCGGGGGTTTGCGCCGACGACTTCGACCTCCATCCAGATGGTCTCCTTGCTCGAAACGACCTCAGATACCCTGTCCTGCAGCAGACTCTTGGCCACCACGCCGATGACGGCAGCGATGATCAGTATCACCAGCAGATCAACCAGATTGATGACTCCGAACAGTTTTCCCTTTTCATTTACGATTTTCATTGGATACTCCTTACCATCCCAGTATTTCTCTCATGGACCTGACGCGTTCGTCCCACGAACATGCCAGCGCTTCTTCTGTTCTTCTGGCCCTCTTAGGGCTTTCCAGCGGCTCCGAAAGGGCTTCCAGACACCTGTCCTCAAAGTCTTCCCTTCCCTCCGCGATGTATATGCAGTCCGCGTAATCCCTTACCTGATATGGGACCGGGGTGCTTACGACCGGTTTGCCGGTAGCCAGATATTCGTAGAACTTGAGCGGGCTGACATCCTTGGAAAGATCGTTGTCCAGGAAGACGTTCAGGCAGACATCGAAGTCCTTTATGCGCTGCGGAAGCTCGGTCTGTGGGACAAGCCCCACGTATTCCACGTTTGGGCAATCCTTTATCCAACCGAGATCCACGCCCGGGAGGCTGCGCCCTATAAGGGTGAGCTTTCCCTCCGGCCACCGCTTTGAAATACTCTTCAGTATATCATAATCTATGCATTCCTGCAGCATTCCGACAAAGCCGAAATGAGGTTTTTTCAGTTTTTCCTCCGCGGACTTTGCAGTTCCTGCCTCAGCCGCTTCCCTGTCCATCTCCTGGACCTTCGAAAACAGCTCGTAAGCCGCTCCGTTGGGGATAAGATGCGTGTTGGGATTGAACCCGCTGAGCCTGTCATACAGTCCTTTCGCGGTCGTAAATACGCATCCGCAGCTTCTCGCCAGATCCTCCTCCATGGCGTCCACCACTTCGGGATCTATGAGCCCCGGGTAAGCGGAATGCCTGTCCACGCAGTCGTAAACGGTGTGTTTCCAGAGAGTCGCGGCAGGGATCCCCAGCGCCTTCGCAAGCGGCGCTACCACGTCTGCTGCTGCCGGAGAATAGACCCAGAGGCGGAAATCATCGCCGAAACCGTTGTCGCGGACGATTCTTGCCAGATATTTCGCTATTCTCTTCTGATTCAGCTCGTTAATGAAGCGTTTTTTGTTGAAAAACGGCATTACAGGCGGACATGCGTACAGTCTGATGTGCTCCATGGGGAATTCCGGAGCGTTTTTGTACATGCTCAGCCGGGGTTTTACCGCCTTGTCCTTGAGCGGAGCGATGTATGTGACCGGAGGATCCACGTAGACGACCCTGCAGTCCTTCATCCTGTTCATCACGTTCTGCTTTCTCGTGGGGAACGGGTGATAGTTTGAAGTTGAAAGGCAAAGTATATCCAAATCACGCCTCCTTTTCGGCGGTATCCGAAGGCTCTTCTCCTAAAGATCCAAGTCCCAGGAGCCTTGCCGCAGCCTTCGAGTTTTCGCGCTCCAGAGCAATCAGTCTCTGCCCGACCTGTGGACCGAGTTCAGCCTCCCTGGACATGATATTGTCTATCTGGCGCCTGAGCGCCTCTGAATCCAGGTCTTCCAGCCTTATGAGGGCGTCGGACCCGATGTCCTTTATAAAGCTGTCTACCTTTACGTCATACGAGATCCCGAGGACCGGAGTGCTGCCAGCAGTCGCGAATATCAGCGAATGCAGCCTCATACCGCATACCAGCCTCATCCGGCCGAGCATCCCCATCGTCTGCTCAACGGTCTTCGGCTTCCGGCAGACGTAATACGGAACGTCGCCAAGCATCGCCGATATCTCGTCCCCGACCGCCAGATCCTTGGGATATTCGATCGGCAGGAACACCGGCGTCAGGCCGTACTTTTCCCATGCATAGCGGGCTCCGTCGGCCACAGCCTGCTTGTTGGTAAACTGAGGCCACTCGCGCAGGCAGAACCCGATGTAATCAAGTCCCGGAGGCATGCCCTCCTCCTCGAACGCGTTGTCCGTTACGAGCCTGCTGGTGCCGCCGAGGCTGACCGTCGGGTCCGCGGCCTGTATGAGCTCCGGCCGGGTGACCCCGAGTTCGTTCAGCAGTTTCATGGAACCGCTGTCCCTGAGGGTGATTATGTCCGCGGTGCTGTCGAGCACCCTGCCGGCTATCCTGCGGTCCGCGTTTTTGATGATCGGACCGATGCCACATCCGTACATTATGACCTTTGTCCCAAGCCATTTCGCGGCTTTGAGGGTGAAAAGATAGAAGTAAAGGGATCTGGAGGAGGTGATGTCCTGTATAAGGCTGCCGCCGCCGTTTACAAAGAGCGTGGACTTCCTGAGAGCCCTGAAAAAGCTGAATATGTTGAAGATGTAGAAGCTCCCGATGCCCTCTTTCTTCCTCGTGACCATGGGTCTTCTGGACATTACCCAGAACGGCATGTCCGGATCGAGAGCCCTGAGCTCCGTAAGGATCGCTTTCAGGATAGCTTCGTCACCCGCGTTCCCTTTGCCGTAGGCTCCGCAGAGCACGGCGCCGCTGCGGCCTTTGCGTTCTATACGCCGGAGGACCGCGCGGTAGATGTCCTCCTGGGTCTGCCTCATGCGCTCAAGAGAGAACTCCGTGCTGGCCTTTTTATACAGGTTTTCCGCAAGCTGGGACCTGAGATCCGGGTCCCCCGCGAGCTTAAGCATGTACTTTGCAAAGGTCTCCGCGTCGCCCGCTTCGAACAGGTAGCCCGTCTCCCCCTGCTTTATAAGGCTCGGGATGCCTCCCACGTTGCTCGCGATCGCCGGGCAGTGTTCGTAGGCACCCTCCAGCAGCGAATAAGGGAATGTTTCGGAGAGAGAAGATAATACATTTATGTCAATTTGCTTGAAATATCCCTTAGCATCGGATATCCATCCCTCAAAACGGACCACATCCGAAAGCCCGAGCTCAGCAACCTGCGCCCTGAGAGGCTTCTCGTCTTCTCCTATTCCCGCGATGGAAAGGCGGAGGCGTTTGTCCTGCGTGTAAGCGATCGAGAAAGCCTTTACGACAGTCCTTATATCCTTTACAGGGTTGAGCCTCGCGGCTATGCCTATCCAGATCTCGTCCTTATCCGGCTGCACTGCCCTCGGTGCGGGATCCGCACCCGAAAAATCAAGGCCATTGAATACGGTAAAGATCCTGTACGGGTCGAAATGCCGTTCTATAAGAGTTTCCTTCATCCTGTTTGCCACAGCAACGTAATAGTCCATGTGGCGCAGGGCAAAGGCGTTGATCATTCCGTATGTGTATTTGCGCAGAGGCGCCCCCATATAGTCCAGCCGGGGATCCGAATGGACAGTGGTTATGACGGGGATATGGCGGAGAGCCTTTATCATCACCCCGAACATGTTGGCCTTGGAGCCATGGCAGTGTATCAGCTGCGGTTTGTATTCGTCCGCCTGCCGCAAAGCAAAACGGAAGGCTGCACGCATGCCTTCCTTTGCGTCAATGTCTGCCACATCTATGCCCATCTCCCTTGCCTCTTTCGAGAGGACTTCCCGCCGGAAACTCACGAGCCTGAGCTCGTTATCCCTAGAGAGTTCTCCCGCGAGGGAGAGTATGTGGGTTTTTCCGCCGCCGATATCGCCGCCGGCTGCAAAAATCATTATCCGCATGCTACTGTTTCAGTTCGTAATCTCCCTTTACCATGACATAGCAGAGACCTGTGCAGCGGATGCCGCGGCCGTCGTCTCTTGGGATGATGAGCAGGTGATTTTTGGTGATCTTAGTGCCTTCCTTCAGATCCGCGCCTGCAGTAAGGTCCGTTACGCCGCCGTCCTTGCTTGCGATGGCTGTTGCGGAACCTGCGCGAAGGATCATTTCCGTGCCCTCTTTGCCCTCCAGGACGCCTCCGTTTTTGATCTCAACCACTATGAAGTGGTCGGGAACGGCAGGTGCCTGCTGTTCTGTCTGACCGGACTGGCCCGATGTCTGTCCCTGCTGACCGCTCTGTCCTGAAGACTGACTGTCCTGACCGCTCTGGCCGGACGTTTCCTTAAGCGCGTCGAGCTGTGCGCTGAGGCTGTCGATCCTGCTTGTGAGCGTGTCCACAAGATCTGAAAGGTCGCCGACCTGGGTCCTGAGCGCCTGATTCTCAGTCTTGAGAGCGTCTGTCTGAGCCTTTACATAGCTCTGGGTGACCACGGGATCTCCGCTGCTTCCGGGCGTGTTTTCAGCGCCGAAAACGCCGCTTCCAAGGCCCGCCGCAATAAGGAGGGCAAGTACTGTGATTATGATAAAAAGTCTTTTCTTCATGGTTATGCTCCATAGCTTCCGGGATTTAACGGTTTATTATACCTTTACATATATAGTGTTGTCAATTAAGGAGATGAACCATATGTTGTTATTCTGCAGGTTTATGGTGACGGTTCAGCGATGTTCAGCTGCTTTCATTGCCAGCCTTACGCCGTCTGCCGCGGCTGACATTATGCCGCCCGCGTAGCCTGCGCCTTCGCCACCGGGATAGAAGCCTGTTATCGGGGTGCCGTCTCCGGAAAGCGCCAGGCAGTCCGCGCTGCGCCGTATGCGGTACGGTGCGGAACTCCGGCTTTCGATGGCCGTCAGCAGCGCACCGGGGTAAGCAAAGCCCCTGAGCCTTCTGTCCAGCACCGGCAGAGCCTCCTTAAGAGACGCGGAAACATAGTCCGGCAAGCACTCGGAGATACCGCAGAGGCGGATACCGGGCTTATATGTGGGCTGCACAGGACCGTATTTTTCAAGTAAGTCTGACTGGACGGCATGCAAAGAGGTGCCGGGAGCCCCTGTCTCAGTGGAATGCTCCGGTGCGGGGTATTCAGTCTCAGCGTTTTCTGAGCCTCCCCCCAGAAAACCGCTCACATATTCCGCAGGCGCAGCGTACGAAGACCCGCCCAGCTCAAACGCAAGCTTTTCATATTTTTCCTGCAGTTCCATTCCGGAAAGAGGGTCGCTCTGATCCGGAAAATCATCTGGCCGGACGTCCACAAGAAGAGCGGAATTCGCGTTCTCCCCGTCCCTTGCGCGGTTGCTCATGCCGTTGGTGACAAGGCCGCCGTTTTCAGACGCGGACGCGACCACATATCCTCCGGGACACATACAAAAGGTGTAGACGCCCCTGCCGGACGAAGTCCTGCAGTTCAGCTTGTATTCAGCAACCGGAAGGCCCAGCTCCTGATGCGGAGCACCGTACTGGGCTTCGTCTATCAGCGCCTGCGGATGCTCTATCCGCACGCCCATGGAAAACGGCTTGGGCTCCATGTGTATACCCTGCGCGTGCAGCGTCCGCACGGTGTCCCTTGCGCTGTGGCCGACCGCAAGTATCAACGTATCCGTCTCTATGAAGATCTTGCGACCTTCCGCAAGGTCCTCCGCATGCACGCCGCAGATCCGTCCGTCCTTTATTTCCGGCCTGATCAGCTTCGTTTCGAACATGAAAGTGCCGCCGAGTCCGATTATTTTTTTCCGTATGTTGACCACCACGCCGCGGAGCAGATCCGTGCCGATGTGTGGGTGATGTCTGTAAAGTATGTCCGCAGGAGCTCCGGCATCCGCAAGAGTCTTAAGTATCCATCGCTGGGACGGATCCTTTGTGCCGGTCGTCAGCTTGCCGTCCGAAAAACTGCCCGCGCCGCCTTCTCCGAACTGGACGTTTGCGACAGGATCCAGCGGACCGCCATTCCAGAATGTCTCCACCGCTTTCATGCGCTTTTCCATGCATGCGCCACGTTCCAGGACTACAGGCTTTGCGCCGTATTCCGCCAGGACCAGCGCGGCGAACATTCCGCAGGGTCCGAATCCGCAGACGACAGGCCTTTTTTTGAACTCCCGTCCGGGCTTTCCTATATCGAAAGGCTCGTCCTCCTCAACCGTATACTTGAGTCTGCGCCTTTTTGCAGCGGCGATCAGAGTCTTTTCTCCGTCTGAAGGACCGTGACTGCTGCCATCAGGTCTGCCGCCGGCGTTTTCTCCACGCTTTTCACAGGACAAAGCAAGGCTGAACACCCTGAAAATATGCGGTTTTTCCCTGGCATCCAGGGATTCCTTTACAATGCGGTCGACCCGGACGCTTCCGGCGGGCAGCCCGAGCCTTGCGGCTGCTTTTGCGGCGAGCATCTCCTCCGGTTCCCTTATATCAAGTTTTATCTCGTGAAGAATAAACATCTATGCACCAAAATATCCGGCAGCACTGAAGCAATGCGCGGAAATATCCGCTTTCTCCGCTATATCACAATGCTTCTTGCCGCATTCAGGCCGGCGATGAAGCCGGAGCAGAACGCCCAGCTCAGGTTGTATCCGCCGCAGGGGCCGTCGACATCCAGTATCTCTCCGGCAAAATACAGGCCTTTGACCAGATCCGATTCCAGCCGGTTCGGGTCGACCTCGGAAAGGTCCACACCTCCTGCAGTCACCTGGGCTTCCTTCCAACCCTTGGTCTGTGAGATCCCGAAATCCAGGTTCTTGCACAGATAAGCAGCCTTCTCGGCTCTCGCTATGCTGAGGTCCTCCATGGGAGAATCCGGATCCAGACCGGTCCTCCTGACTATATAGCTGCCAAGCTTTTCCGGGAGCAGGCCGAGGAAAAGATCGCCCGCTCTGCTTCCGAGAAACTGAAGCCGCCTCTCCAGCATCATCTCCCGCAGCCTGGTCTCCGTGTATTCCTCCAGAAGATCCAGCTCCGCGCGGTAGCTGACGCCGTCCATTATCCTGTAAAAACGGCTCACATTGAACGTGCAGATGCCGGAGATGCTGTCCTTTGTAAACTGGATCTCCCCGCGGTCCTCGGCTTCAACGCTCAGAGCGCCGTCGCGCTCGCTCAGGAGCGAGATGCGTCCGGGGGTCCGGACCCCGTGAAGTTCCTGTATATCCTCGCTGCAGACGAGCTGCGTAAGCGCGGGGATAGGCTTTACCACGTTGTGGCCGAGCCCCCTCGCCAGCCTGAATCCGGAGCCGTCCGTCCCGTACTGGATGCCCGCCTTGCCTCCGCAGGCGAGGATCACCCTGCGGGCGGAGATCCAGTCTCCACCGGCGCACTCAATGCCGAACTCCGTGCCCCTGGTAACACCGGTAACATCAAAACCGCAGATGATATCGATCTTAAGCGCCCTTGCGCCTCTGACCAGAGCCTGAACGACGCTTTTGGCCTGCATGGACCTCGGATACAGCCTGCCGTCCTCCTCCTCGTACGGCTCGATGCCGAGCCCCTTGAAGAACTGGATGAGCGCGGGGATGGCATCCTCCGTCATCACCCCCATAGCCGCGTCAGGAACAGCCCCGGGAGTGCCGTTGGAATAGTAATCCTCAGGCTTCGCGGTCTTATTCAGGTAGTTGCAGCGGCCGTTTCCCGTGGCATAGAGCTTCTTGCCCGGCTCGGCGTTCCTTTCCAGGACCGCTATCTTAAGCGACGGCTCAAACTGCGCCGCCCTTATCGCCGCCGTAAGCCCCGCCGCTCCGCCGCCAATGACCGCTATATCGTACACTCTGTCTTCTGTCATCTCATCAAAAGGCTGCAGGCCTTCCTCCGTTATCTGCGTATACAAACAACACCAGAGCCAGAAACTCTGTTTACAGACAGGATACCACAAAGCGCCAAAATATTCAAAAAATCCACCCAAATTTCCTGAAGTGTGTTACAATATACTGTCGTTTTGTATAGAAACGTGGAGTTTGTGTGCAAAAAGGCCCGGATCTTTATCCAGAAAACAAACAGATTTACAGAAAATAAACAGACTGGAAACACATATATGAGAATACTTACAGTAATAGCGGGAGTTCTGCTTACGATACTAGGCGCATTCAGCTTCCTCAGCATATCCACATACAGCTTCGCGGCGCTGGCCTTCCCCATCGGCCTCGGCATGTGCGCCGCAGGAATATTCATAGTCGCGGCGTTCATAGCATCCGGCAGGTTCCGCAGGATCTCGGACGCAGTGCTCGTGGAAGGAATAGTAATGACCCTCTGCGGCTTTGTGGTGCTGAACGACCAGGTAAAGGACGCGATGCTGCCGATCTTCTTTGGACTCCTTCTGGTCATCTCCGGCGCGAGCCGCATAGCGCAGTGCTTCGACATCAGCCGCTACCGTCCCAGGGACTGGCTCAAGCCCATGGTCTTCGCCATCCCCGCCACCGTGCTCGGCCTGGTGATGATGATGCCTTCGGCCATCTCCATGGACAAGCCGCTGATGCTCGTCGGCGCGTCCTTTATAATCAACGGTTTCTCCATACTCATCTACGCGATGTTCATGGAAGCCAGAAGCTCCGAAGAGCGCTCTGCCGAACTCAAGGCAAGAGCTGCCGCAAAGCAGCAGCAGGCGGAGGAAAAGCGGCGCAGGAGAAACGAAATGCGCAAGATGTCCCACGAGGAAAAGGCCCGCGTAAAGGCCGAGGAGCGCATGCAGAAGAAGCTCGACGCGGAAAAGAAGCGGCTGGAAAAGATGAAGGCCAAGGAAGACGCCAGGAAATCCAGGCAGCCGGCTACAACACAGACCATTTCCTTCACAAAGGAGGAGAGCGCAGAGATAAAAGCAGCCGCAAAGGAGCTCGGATTCGAGGACGAAAAGCCGGAGACAGCCGCAGAGGAAAACAGCGCAGCCGAACCCGGTACTGCGGATGTCCAGCCGGAAGAGCAGGCAGCACAGGCAGAAACGTCCGTACCCGCGGCCGAAGAAACTTCCATCTGGCCGAGCTTCAAAAAGCCGGAAGCGATACCCAGCGTCAGAAAGAAGAAGGACGCCGCTGGAGAGGCAAAAACAGAGGAAAAGCAGGAGCCCCAGCACTCCGCGATAAAGCTGGATGAAATAGAGGAAAAGACACCTGAAAGACAGTTCAGCACCACGGATCTTCCGGATGTTGAACTCAGCGCTCATGGCGGAGAAGCATGGAAGCGCGACGATATACTGAAGGAGCTCGACAGGGAAATAGAGCTTCCCGAGACATTTACGGACTACGAAGCGCTTAAGCTGGAGGACCTGATCTCCGAAGAGCTCCCCAAGGCTAACCTGAACGATCCAATGGACAAGAGCTTTACCCAGAGGCTCACCATCAGCTGGGCTCCGGAACCCGAATTTGACGAAAGCATAGAGGCAAAAAATGAATAAAGTAAACAGCCTTTTCGATGTAATAGGACCGGTGATGGTCGGGCCGTCGAGCTCTCACACCGCCGGGGTCGCGAAACTCGCGCGCATAGCTGAAAGCGTTGCGGGAGAAAGGATCACGGAAGTAACGTTCCTGCTCCATGGGTCATTCCAGACCACCTACAAGGGCCACGGATCCGACCGGGCGCTGCTTGCCGGAATAATGGGTCTCGGGCCCTCCGACCCCCGCCTTGTGGACGCGTACAGGCTTGCGGACGAGGCAGGCCTCAAGTACGAATTCGTCAAGAAAGACCTTGGCGCAGTTCATCCGAACACCATAAAGGTGGTGATGACCGGAGAAAGCGGCAATGTCACGGAGCTCACCGGCGCCTCGATCGGCGGAGGAGAGGTCCTCATAAGCAATCTCAACGGTTTTGACGTCAATTTCGGCGGCAACTACTACACCCTGGTGATAATCCACGAGGACAGGCCGGGCGTGGTTACGGCTGTTGCAGGAGAACTTGCCAAGGAAGGCGTAAATCTCGCGACGATGAGCCTTTCCAGAGCTGCCCGCGGCATGGAAGCGACGCTGATAATGGAACTGGACACGGAGCCCTCCCCTGCCGCCATAAGCAGGATCGGAGAGATCCCCCACGTCAGCAAAGTCCTGTTCTACAAGCCGGAAAAGGCGTAAGGAGGTGCCGTCATGTTTACAAGCGGAGAAAAGCTCCTGGAGCTTTGCAGGGAAAAACAGCTCCCGATCTGGGAGATCGCAGTACTTGACGAAATGCAGAACACCGGTGCGGACAGGGAGTCCATACTGAATAAGACCGCTGCCGCATGGGAAGTCATGAAGGAATCCTACAGGGATATCGAAGGCCGTCCCACAATGGGCGGACTTATCGGCGGAGAAGCGAAAAAACTCAGCGCCGTAGACGGAGATAAGACGCTGCTCGGAGGCACCGCAAAGCTCGCGATGATGCGCGCCATGGCGTGCTCCCAGCACAACGCCGCAATGGGACGCATCTGCGCGGCGCCAACCGCAGGATCCTGCGGAATAATGCCCGCCTCCATAAGCACCGCTGTTGAAAAGCTCGGGCTCGGAGACGAAGCCGCGGTACACGCGCTGCTCACAGCTGCAGCCGTCGGCAAGATAATCGTGATCAACGCTACGGTCTCCGGCGCCGAAGGCGGCTGCCAGGCCGAGTGCGGAAGCGCCAGCGCCATGTCGGCAGCGGCTCTCGTCGAGATGTGCGGAGGTACGCCTGAGCAGTCTCTTGACGCTGCTGCGATAGCGTTCAAGAACATCATGGGCCTCGTCTGCGATCCCATAGCGGGACTGGTGGAATCCCCCTGCTCCAAGAGAAACGCTTCCGGAGCCCTGAACGCCATGGCTTCAGCGGATCTCGCTCTCGCGGGCATCACGAGCACTGTGCCGTTCGACGAAGTCGTGGAGGCCATGTACGACGTTGGACGCGAAATGAATTCCAGATTCCGCGAGACCGCAAAAGGCGGAATAGCCGCTACTCCCACAGGCCAGCGGCTTGCGGAGAAGATCCTTAAGGGTTAGTTGTTTCAGGAGATGAATATGGCCATCAGAGATTCTTCCGAAGATTATCTTAAGATGATGTACACGCTCCAGACGGAGAAGGGCTACATCCGTTCAGTGGATGTGGCTGCCGGGCTCGGAGTCACCAAACCCAGCGTTTCCTACGCCGTCAAGAGGCTCAAGGAAGCCGGTATGATCACAATGGAATCCACCGGAGAGATCCGGCTGACGGATGCAGGACTCGCCATCGCGCAGAAGACCTACGACCGCCATCAGGCTCTGACGAGCCTGCTCATGTACATGGGGGTCGAAGAAGAGCTCGCGTGCGAAGATGCCTGCAAGATAGAGCACGATATCTCCGACGAGACCTTCTCCGCGATCATGAAATTCGCGGAAGGCAAGGTGCCGAGCATGCATCATGCGCATCATCACTACCATCTGAAAAAGAAATGATCCTGTCATGAGTTATTCAAACATTTTTCTTACAATAGCTGTCGCGATCGTCGGCATGCTCGTGTTCACGAAGCTGAAGGTGCCCGCCGGAGCCATGCTCGGTTCCATGCTGTTCGTAGCGGTCTTCAGCGTTCTTACCGGCTGGGGAGAGATCTTCCCGTGGTTCAAGTACGCCGTTCAGGTCCTTGCGGGCGTTACCGTCGGAAGCAGGATCAACCGCAAGACACTGGCAAGACTCAAAAACCTCTGGAAGGTATTCCTGGTGCTGATGCTCCTGCTGGCAGTAGAGACCGCCGTGCTGGGGATCATCCACTTCAAGCTTACGGATTACGACATCATCACCTGCTTCTTCTCCATAGCTCCGGGCGGGATCACGGACCTGACGATCCTTTCCGCGGACTACGGCGCTGTGAGCGCGATCGTGGGCCTGCTGCACACTTTCCGCCAGATACTGATATTCATAGTCATTCCGGTCATGGCCGTCAGGATGGCGACCCCGGAAGAGAAGATCCTGAACGAAAAGAGCGGGATCAAACCGAACTACATCGATATCGCCATCGCGGTCTGCTCCGCTGTGGTACTCAATCTGGTGCTAAGGAGCATCGGCATATCGCTTCCGGTGATAATAGTATCGATACTTGCAAGCTCGCTGATAACCGTCTTCTACAAAGAGTACAAGACGCCTTCGTACACGTCAAAAATCGTTCAGACAGGCGTCGGCATTTACACAGGCTCCATGATCACGAGATCGGTGATCACCTCCATGGGACAGCTCTGGGTGGGAATGATACTCGTGTCCGTATTTTTGTTCCTGTGCATAACGGTCAACAGCAGGATACTTGAGAAGCTGTTCGGGCTTTCGAGGCTCACCAGCATGTACGTCTGCGCACCGGGAGGCCTGTCGGAGATCACCCTTCTCGCGGAAGAGACCGGAGGCGACATCCCCAC
>JAEEGL010617176.1_pt1 | contig 17293 bp, 11 predicted proteins | sample 9134231 | NCBI WGS metagenome assembly JAEEGL01 (sample SAMN16246548, study PRJNA631951) | gut metagenome | biome: gut microbiome; feature: rumen; material: fiber-attached | host: Bos | place: Iran: Karaj | collected 2018-10
AACGGATGGGCGCAGTCGATGGGCGCACCGGCTAGCATCGTAAGCCTGTCGCGCTGGTTCCCGCTCAAGACAAGGGGCACGTTCTACGGCATATTCAGCGCATCCCACAACATAGGAGAGGGTCTTTCCTTCATATTCGTCGGCTCCATCGTGGCCGCCTTCGGGTGGAAATGGGGATTTTTCGGCGCCGCGCTGGCAGGACTCATCGGCTTCGTGCTGGTGCTGATCTGCTTCCATGACAACCCGGACAGCAAGGGGCTCCCGCCCATCGAGGTGCTTTCCGGAGAAAAGACTCAGGAGGAATACGACGCCACCCACGAAAGCGACGCCCTTGCAGCCAAGGATGCCCGGCTCGCCCAGCGCATGGAGACCAAACGCATGCAGAAGGCGGTAATCAAGAACCCCGGAGTATGGATCCTGGCGCTCTCCAGCGCGTTTATGTATATGAGCCGTTACGCCATCAACGAATGGGGCACCATCTTCCTGCAGGAGGCCAAGGGGTACGACCTCGCCGGCGCCGCGGCCATAATCGGCGTCAATCCTATATTCGGAATCATAGGTACTGTCGTTTCCGGATGGCTCTCCGACGTCCTGTTCAAGGGAGACCGCAAGTACCCCGCATTCGTGGCCGGCCTGCTCGAAGCTATCGCGCTTGCGCTGTTCCTGTTCGGCGGTCCCGCCAAATGGGTCAACATACTTGCGATGGTGCTCTTCGGCATAGCCATCGGCGTACTCATCAGTTTCCTCGGCGGACTCATGGCAGTGGACCTCGTGCCCCGCAAGGCCAGCGGCGCCGCCCTCGGCATCGTGGGAATCGCCTCCTACGCCGCAGCCGGCCTTCAGAACATAGTCACCGGGCTGCTCCTCGACAACAACATCGTAGACGGAGTACACGACTTTACCTATGTAAGCTGGTTCTGGCTGGGAGCCGCAGTCATCTCCTTCCTGCTGCCCGTCCTGAACTGGAGGCGCAAGCAACAAGTCATTTAGAATCAGTCACTCAGACAAATTGTAATAGGTTGTTGCGCGCACGGGAAGATGTAAAGACTACGTTTACGTCTCCCCCGCCCTCGGCAGCAAGGTCGTGAACGCCTTCATGGCCAACGACTCCTGGACGTATGCCAAGAAAGTACAGACAGCGGGAGGCATCGACATGCCACTGCCTTCCGACCACCGTCCCATCGTCGTGGATATCAACCTCTGACGTATTGCATATAAAAAAGAACCGGCTTGCCTTACGGTCAGCCGGTTCTTTTTTGCGTTGCCGCAGGACTAAAGCTCGCGGAACTTCTCGGAGGAGATTTTCTTGTCCTTTATGGTGGCGGTTTCCTTGATCTTGTCGAGTACCTTGCGGTCCTCCACCTGCTCGGAAAGCCTCTCGAGCTGGCGATGGTCCTTCATGATGTTGCCGACGGCATCCATGAGCATCTCGTCGGGAACCTGGGGAAGGCCGTACATGGCGTACTGATAGGTAACGTAAGCCTTGGCGGCATCTACGAGATCCTCGTGGGTGACGTCGAAGCCGAAGTCCTTCATCAGCTTGCCGCGGACCATCTGCCACTTGAAGTCCTCGCAGAAGCCGGGGAATTCCTTCTCGACCTCTTCTTTGGAGAGTTTGCCTTCATTGGCGGCTACGAGCCAGCGCTTGAGGAATTCCTCGGGGAGCCTGACGTCGGCCTTCTGCACGTAGAAGTCACGGATGTCCTTGCTCAGGCGCCATTCGGCCTCCTGGCGGTGGTTCTCCTTGAGGCGCTCGGTGACTTCCTTCTCTATTTCCTCGTCAGTCTTGGGCTCGCCTTCCTTGCGCTCGGCGTAATATTTCTTCATATTCTCCACCATCTCGCTCTTCTCCTTGGCGGAAGAGGTAATGCTGTACTTGTTGATGGTGTCGGCGGCATCCACGGAAACCTTGATCTCCGGAGAGAGTGCGGCGTCGAAGATGAAGGTGAAGCTGTTGCCGTCTTCCCAGGTAAGCTCGGGCTGGCTCTCGCTGGAGAGGGGCTCGCCGAGGATGTGGAGATTGTTGGATGTGATATAATCGTCCAGGGACTTGCCTATCACTTCATTTACGGCGTCAGCAAGGGCCTGCTCGCCATAAACACGCTTAATCAATGATGCAGGGACCATTCCCTTGCGGAAGCCCTTGAATTCTGCCGTCCTGCGGCGCTCTGCGAGGCGTTTGCGTACTGCTTCGGAATAATCCTCGGGAGCGATTTCGAGCGTCAGCTCGATGTTGAGATCGTCAATCTGTCGTTTGGTAAGATTCATAATATTATTTGAAGTTTAAGAATTTTTTGCGTTGCTGGGGATATACCACCCTGCCGTGATGGCTCTGGGCCAGGTATGCCTTGAGGGCCTCCTTGGCCTCGCCGAGTTCCTTGATGCTGATGTCGGCACCGGCGAACTGTCCTTCGTCCATCTTGCCCTGCACTATCCTCTCCACGAAGGCGGAAATGGCCTCGGGCGTGTATTCGGAAAGCGTGCGGGATGCGGCTTCGATGCTGTCGCACAGCATCAGGACCACCTGCTCCTTGCTGACGGGAGCGGGGCCGGGATATGTAAAGCGGCTCTTCTGCGAAGGGTCGGCATTCTTCTGGGATATGTATTTGCCCCAGAAGTAGCCAGTCACCGAATTGCCGTGATGCGTACGGATGAAATCGATGATTATGGACGGCAGATGGTACTTCTGCGCCATCTCCACGCCGTCGGTGACGTGTTTGATGATATCCTCCGCGCTCTGCATGGGCGAAAGGCCGGTATGGTATTTCTGCTCCTCGGTCTTGTGGAGCAGCGATTCGTTCTCGATGAAGCACTGGGGGTTGGAGAGCTTGCCTATATCGTGATAAAGTGCTCCCACACGCAGCAGGAGCGGATTGGCGTCGATTGCGCGGGCGGCGGCGTCGGCCATGTTCATCACCTGCAGGGAGTGCTGGAAAGTGCCGGGGGCCTTGCTCTCGAGTTCACGCAGCAGGGGCGAGGATGTGTCGGCAAGTTCGGAGAGGCGCCAGTCGGAAACGAGATTGAACACCTTCTCGAAGAGATAGATAAGCGGATACAGCGCAATGACCAGGAATGCCGCCACGAAGAGGCGGAACAGGTCTGCGAGCATCGTACCGCTTTCCAGTCCTATGAGCCACAGGGCAAGGTAAACCACGGCCATGGCCGCAAAAGTGATGAGCGCCAGCAGGAACTGTTTCCAGCCACGTCCGAAGGACTTGAAGCAGAATATCGACACTACGCCGCCGAAAAGGAAGATGATGAACAGCGAGACGCCATGGTCCGCATACAGGAGCAGCGGCAGGAGCGACAGGATGAACACCGGCACTATGAGCCTGGGCCTCACGAAAGACTGCAGGTACAGCGCCACCAGCGTAAGCGGAGCGATGAAGAGCCAGCCCGAATTGATGCGCGAGACGACAAGTATGGCGCTCACCGCAAGGGTGAAAATGAAGGCGATGTAGTAGAAACGGTTGTCGCTGAACACCGTGGGATTGCCGAAAAACAGCACGAACCACAGCAGCGACACCAGTATGATTGCGAACAGGATATTGCCCGCGACACTGAGGTACGCAGGCCCCGTATGGCCGATGTTCGACTCGTACTCCCGCTTGTAAGAATCCAGGATCTGGACGGTCTCCGCAGTGAGGATGTCCCCACGTGAAACTATCAGCTGGCCGGCGGAAACGTTGCCCATGGTCGGAGAGATGCGGGAGATGGCGTCGTCGTTCTGGGCGCGGGTGGCGTCGGGGTCGAAGGTGAGGTCGGGAACGATGCAGTCGTAAACCAGGTTTGCGAGAAGCAGCGAATCGACGGAATCGGAGTCGGTGCGTTCCTGAATGCGCCGCAGGAGTTCCGAGCGGGCGTCGGAAAGGCGGAAAACCTCGGTTGAAGGCACCTTGACGGCCCTTTTGTCCTTCTGTATGCAGAGAACCTGGGAGTTGTCCAGTTCGGCGTCGTCGCTCAGCACACCCTTTTCCATTATGAACCGCACGGCAGACACGATGAGCGGCTTGAGTTCACCCAGATCCATACGGTCCACCGTCTTGAGTCGGTCGCGCACGACGGATGCATTATAGGAATAATAAGGCACCCGCACGCTGCTTACACGGTCGATTTCCTCCTGCATCTGGGCGGGAGTCTTGAGGATGGGGAAATCGAAGGGTGCGAAGAGGTTGTCGTAATTCCAGGTGCCTCCCTTCTTGTAGTCGTAACCGAGTTTGGCCGACCTCGGGGCGAGGAAGGCGAAAAGCGCAACGATGGCAAGGAGCGGCCAGAATCTACTTATAGGGACTGTCGGTTTCACGTGCGATGTATGAATAGGTCAAACGGTCTGTAAGGCGGGGGAAAAGGCGGTGCGCCCATACAGTGGCCTTGCCGAGGGGCGTAAGGACCACCTCGCTGCGGCGGCGGGCAAGGGCACGGGCAAGATGCATCGCGCAGTCTTCGGCGCTCATAAGCTTGTCTTCGTCGAGCGGAGTGGCGCCCTGGGGCGTGCCGTCGGCGGTAAGGGCGGCGTTGCGGACGTTGGAGGCGGTGTAGCCGGGTGCGAAAACCAGAACTCCGAGGCCTTCCTTCAGATGTTCCATGCGCAAGGTGTCCAGGAAGCCGCGTACGGCGTATTTGGATGCGCTGTAGCCCGTCCTGGCGGGAAGTGCGGAGAAGCCTGCGACGCTGATCACCCCGACCACCTGCCCGCGGGCCTGCAGCAAGTGGGGCAATGCGAACTTGGTGCAGTTGACGGTACCCCAGAAGTTGACGTCCATAAGGCGGTGAAGGACGCTCAGGTCGAGGTCGCGGAACATGGCGCGCATGGATATGCCGGCGTTGTTGACAAGTATATCTATACGGCCGAAGCGCTGAAGCGTGGACTGGATGAGGGAACTGCAGTCGGCCTCGCGGGTGACGTCGCACCGTACTGCAAGGACGCGGTCTGCGGGCGCAACGCTTCCGGTGAGCTCGCAGAGGCGGTCGTAGGAGCGCGCCGCCATGACGACGCAGGCCCCCAGGCTCCCCAGCAGCCGGGCGCTGGCGAGGCCGATGCCGGAGCTGGCCCCGGTCACGATGACCACTTTGTCCTTGAAGTAAGAGTTCAGATTCTTCACTGCGTTCAGAATGACGGAGGTCAGTCTATTTTCATTTCGGCGATGTCGTCGCCGTCATATTCGCCGGCGTCGAGCTTGGCCTTGATTTCCTTGAATGCCTTGAGGGTGTATTCCACGTCCTCCATGGTATGGGCGGCGGTGGAGACGATCCGGAAGATGATCATACCCTTGGGAATGACGGGGTAGATGACCATCGAGCAGAATATCCTGTAATTCTCGCGGAGGTCCTTGGCCATCTTGGTGGCCTGGGCGACGCCGCCGAAAATATGCACCGGAGTGACGCAGGCCTGGGCCTCGCCTATGTCGAAGCCCTCGGCGCGGAAGCCGTCCTGGATGGCGTGGGTAATCTGCCAGCACTTTGCCCTGAGGGCGTCGCCCTCGGGAGAGTCGATAATCTCCATGCGCTTCATGTTGCCGATAACGAGGGGCATGGGAAGCGACTTGGCGTACATCTGCGAGCGCATGTTCATGCGCAGGTAGTTGATGATCTTGTGCGGGCCGGCCACGAATCCGCCGATGCTGGCCATGCTCTTGGCGAAGGCGCCGATGTACAGGTCTATGTCGTCCATGCAGCCCAGCTGCTCAGACGTGCCGCGGCCGTGCTCGCCGAGGAGGCCGAAGCCATGTGCGTCGTCGATGAGGATGCGGAAACTGTATTTCTTCTTGAGCGCGGCGATCTGGTCGAGGATGCCAAGGGCACCGGTCATTCCGAATACGCCCTCGGTGATGAGGAGCACTCCCCCGCCGTTTTCTTCTGCGGTCCTGCAGGCGCGGGCGAGGACTTTCTCGCAGTCGGCGATGTTGTTGTGGCGGTATTTGTACTTCTCGCCTATGTGCAGGCGGATGCCGTCAAGCAGGCAGGCGTGGCATTCGGCGTCATATACGATGACGTCGTGACGGGCGGTAAGCGCGTCGATGGTGGACACGATGCCCTGGTAGCCGAAGTTGTAGAGGAATGCGTCCTCTTTCTTCTCGAAGCGGGCGAAGGTCTGCTCCAGCTGCTCGTGGTAACGGGTGTGGCCGCTCATCATGCGGGCGCCCATCGGGTATGCCAGGCCCCACTGCGCAGCGGCCTCGGCGTCCGCCTTGCGTACGGCGGGATGGTTGGCCAGGCCGAGGTAGTTGTTGAGGCTCCAGTTGAGCACCGGAGTGCCGTTGAACATCATATGGGGGCCGAGTTCGCCCTCCAGACGGGGGTACATGTAGTAGCCGAAGCCCTGTTCGAAGTACTGGCCGATCGGGCCTCCGCTGTCGCGCTCTATGCGGTCGAATATATCAAGCATCGATGTTGGCGTAATGTGCGTTCTCCTCTATGAACTGACGGCGGGGCGGGACGTCGTCGCCCATCAGCATGCTGAAGGTGCGCTCGGCCTGGGCCGCGTTCTCTATGGTAATCTGGCGAAGGCGCCTGTTGGCGGGATTCATGGTGGTGTCCCAGAGTTGCTCCTCGCTCATTTCACCGAGACCTTTGTAGCGCTGTACGGTATAGCCCTTGTCGGAGCCCTTGCCGAGGCGCATCGCGGCCTCTTCGCGCTGTTCTTCCGTCCAGCAGTATACTTCCTCCTTGCCCTTCTTGACGAGGTACAGAGGAGGAGTTGCCAGATAGACGTAGCCGTTCTTGATGAGGTCGTACATATAGCGGAAGAAGAAGGTCAGGATGAGGCAGGCGATGTGCGAACCGTCGACGTCTGCATCGGTCATGATGACGACCTTGTGGTAACGGAGCTTGCTGAGGTCCATGTGCTTCTCGCCGGTTTCGTCTTCCATCGCCACGGTGACGCCGAGGGCGGTGTAGATGTTGCGGATTTCCTCGGAATCGAAGGCGCGGTCGCCGGCGGCCTTTTCCACATTGAGGATCTTGCCCCTCAGCGGGAGGATGGCCTGGGTGCGGCGGTCGCGGCCCTGCTTGGCGGTACCGCCTGCGGAATCACCCTCCACGAGGAATAGTTCGCACTTTTCGGGATCCTTGTCGGAGCAGTCGGCAAGTTTGCCGGGCATTCCGCCGCCGCCGAGGGGGCTCTTGCGCTGGACCATTTCGCGGGCCTTGCGGGCTGCGGCGCGCGCAGTGGCCGCGAGGACTATCTTGTCGACGATGGTCTTGGCGAACTTGGGATTCTCTTCGAGGTACATATCGACCGCGGCCGCAGTGGCCTGGGATACGGCGGACGTGGCCTCGGGGTTGCCGAGTTTGGTCTTGGTCTGGCCTTCGAACTGGGGTTCCGCGATCTTGACCGAGATTACTGCGGTGAGGCCCTCGCGGAAGTCTTCCGGTGCGAGGTCGCCCTTGAACTTCTCGAGCAGCTTGTTCTTCTCGGCGTACTGCTTGAGGGAACGGCTGAGGCCCATCTTGAAGCCCTGCAGGTGCGTACCGCCCTCAATCGTGTGGATGTTGTTGACGTAGGAATATATCTTCTCGGAATAGCCGTTGTTGTACTGGAGGGCTATGTCGATGGGGATGATCTTGTCGGATGTGATGCAGACCGGCTGGGGAATGATGGTCTGAGCGCCGGCGTCTAGGTACTCGATGAATTCGCTGAGGCCCTTCTCGGAGTAGAACACCTCGCTGCGGAATACCTTGCGGCCGGTGGCCTTGCTCTCGCCGGACTCGTCCTGGACGAATTCGTCCACCATCTCGCGCTCGTCGGTGAGCGTTATGCGTATGCCCTTGTTGAGGAACGCAAGTTCACGGAGGCGGGCCGCCAGGGTGTCGTAACGGTAAACGGTGGTCTGGGTGAAGATTTCCGGATCGGGGTGGAATGTGATAATGGTTCCGGTGTCGGTGGCGTCGCCGGTTACTTCCACGGGGCCGAGGGGCTTGCCTTTGGAATAATGCTGCACGAAGACCTTGCCCTCGCGGTGAACCTCGGCCGTGAGGCTGTCGGCCAGGGCGTTGACGCAGGATACGCCGACGCCGTGAAGGCCTCCGGACACCTTGTAGCTGTCTTTGCTGAACTTGCCGCCGGCGTGGAGGACGGTGAGTACGACCTCCAGTGCGGAACGGTGTTCCTTCTCGTGCATGCCTGTAGGGATACCGCGGCCGTTGTCGCGTACGCGGATGGAGTTGCCCTCCAGCACGCGGACGTCGATGGTGTCGCAGTAGCCTGCCATGGCTTCATCTATACTGTTGTCGACGACTTCGTAAACGAGGTGATGGAGACCGCGCTCCGAAACGTCGCCTATATACATCGAAGGGCGCTTGCGGACCGCTTCGAGTCCTTCAAGTACCTGGATACTGTTTGCGGAATACTGTTCTTCCGCCTGCTTCATCTCTTCCTGATCAATCATTGTATTTGGTTATCTGTCTGTTAAACTGCTTGTTAGATGCTAAAGGTCGCGCCTACCGTCACGGCGGGGCCGACCTCGCTGTAGATAGGGCTGATGCGGATTTCGTGGTTCAGGAGGTTGTAGCCCTTGAGCCAAAAGCTCAGACGCTTGTTCATCCTGTATTCGCCGTGCACGCCCAGGTTGAAGTATCCCGGGATTATGCGGGACTTGCCGTCGATCATAGCGGCGCTGGGTGTGGCCATATCCATGGAAATACCTGCATAGATGCGCTTGAGCCAGTTGTATGTACCCTTGAGCGTACCGGTGACAAGGGAGGGCTCGAAGACGCGGTCGGGGACGCCGTCGGGAATCTTCACGAGATGGGCTGAGGCGTCGAGGTTGAAGCGCTCGGAGGCCCATCCGAGGATGAGGTCTGCGTGGAACATTCCGAGTTCCTGATATGCGAGGCATTCGAAGCCACGCTCGTCGGCAGCCCAGAACGGGGCGTCCTGAAGGAAGCGGTAGCCGGCCTTGACGTCGTACTGGAAGCCGAAATCGGCGTGTCCGTCAACTCCGAGGTACAGGTCTGCGATCTCGCGTACGGGACGGGGACCGTTGTCCACGGCATTCAGGAAATTGGCCGTATAGTTAAGGAAATAATGGTGCGAGAAATTCTTGTAGTCCCAGTATGTGACGTAATGGTCCTGTCCGACGGCGCCTGCATAGATCTTCAGGTGATCGTTGAGAAGGTGGACCGCGGCGGTGATGTCGGGGTTGGCGGAGAACTTGCCGGGGACCCAGCCTACGCGGAATCCGGCGTCGATGTCAAGGATGCCGAGCTGGTAGATGATATGGGGACGGATGTTGCCGGCGTTGTAGAAATTATTGGTGACGAAGGTGATGTCGGTGTTGATCCTGTATTCCGGGGCGGGGCGGAAGGAAAGGGTGACGTCGGCGTTGACCTCGTGGTCGATGGTGGTGCCGGTCCCGTTGAGCCAGTCGTGCACGAAGCGGTACTTGACGCCGCCGCCGATGCCGAACGACTCCTTGTTGTCGTAGCCGAAACGCAGCTCGGCGTAGGGCGCGTGGCAGTTGTCGGTGTGGAATACCTCGTGGCGGGTATAGACTCCGTCGTAGCCGGCCTCGGCGAAGAAACCTACGTGACCGAGGCTGAAACGTGCGTCGACGCCTGCCGCTGTGCGGAAATCGTAGCCGGGATACTGTGTACCCTTGATCTTGTCGAATTTGGTGTCAGTAACGCGGTAATACTTGCCGACGAAGCCCTTCGCGGACCCGAACACATTGAGCGCAAAGCGCTTGCGGTCGATTGCGGCCCATACGGCGTCGAACTCCGGACGGAGGTTGTAACCGGCGCCGGCGCTCACATACAGCTTGCGGCCGTCATAAGGCTTGGGGTCGGGGGTGATGGTGACCGAATAGGGCGAGAAATCGTATGAGCCCTTGTACGGCGAGTCAAATACCGAATAGTCGAAATGATAGTCGAAACGCAGGAGGGAGTCGGGAACCGTGAGGTCCGGCCCCTGCTTACTGACGTCGTCCAGACGGGTCTGGTACTCGTTGGTCACATGTACTTCCGGATTGAGGTTCTGGGCGGCGACGCTCAGGGAGAATAGCACCGGAACTGCCAATATGATTATCTTTTTCATGCTCTGGACGGTTTACTGAAGTTTATAAAGCCTTGCCTGGACGAGGTCCTGGATGTCATCGTCGGGCCTTTCGGGGGTGTAGCCGTCACGGATGCTTTCCAGCGTGGCCTTTGCCTGCTCGGGCTTGTCCATCTGGATGAATGTGTCGGCAAGGGTGATATAGGCACGTGCGAGCCAGTAATTCTGGCCGCCGGACTTGTCGGAGAAGTCGAACACGCCCTGCTGTACGGCCGGGTAGTCGGCACGGTCGAAAGCGTCCTGGATGAGGATGTAGCGGGCCTCGGCGCCTTCGTCCGTTGCGGGCTGGGAGGACAGCGTGCGGAATATCGCAAGGGCCTCTTCCCTGCGGCTGGTGGCCATAAGTGACTTGGCCTTCACGTAGTCGCATTCGCGCTTCTCGTCCCTGGTGAGGCCGGAAAGTCCGGCGACGCCGTCGCTTGCGGCTGCGGCCTCTTCCCAGCTGCGGGCGCGGAAGGCGGAGCGCATCATGCCGAATACGGCGACGCGGCGGTTGTCCTCCATGACGGCGCGGTCGCGGAGGTTCTTGTATGCGGTGTAGGCCTTGGCATAACGCTCAAGGCTGTAGGAAAGTTCCGCGAGGTGGAGCATGGAGGATTCGGCGAAGGAGCCGGCGTCGGATGCGCCGATGACCTGTTCGTAGTAATCGCACGCCTTCTCCTTGTTGCCCAGGGCGGAATAGGATTCTGCCAGATAGAAGAGCGCGCTTGTGCGGTGGCTGCCGTAAGGATAGGTGTCAAGATACTTCTGGAGCGAGGAAGCGGCCTGCAGGTAGTTGCCGGAGAGGAATACCTGCTCGGCGGTGTCGAAGTACAGCTGCTCCTTGTCGGCGTCGGTCTTGCCGGCCGCGAGGTTGTTGGACTCGACGTACTCGAGGTACTTGTCGGGCTGGCCCATGGTCTGGTAGATGCTCTCGATGGCGAAGAGGGCGTCCTCGGCGTAGTCGGAGCCGGGGAGAAGTTCAACGACCTCCTTGTATGCGGCAAGGGCGGCGCTGTAGTCGGTCCTGTTGCGGTGGACCATTCCTATGCCGATGAGGGCCTTGGCGCGGGTCTCGCGGTCGGGGGCGCTGTCCCTCAGGAGGGTGAACGCCTCGAGCGCCTTGGCGTAGTCGGAGATTTCCATGTTGGCGCGTCCGAGCTCGTAGAGGCCTTCGGCGTACATGGGGGTGTCGGGATCGGCGTGGAGCACATAGGCGAGGACGTCGGCCCTTGCGTTGGCGTCACCCGCAAGGCCGTAGGACAGCGCAAGCTGCGTGTACGGGTAGATGTCTTCCTTGACGGGGATTTCCTTGATGGCGGCGCGGTAGGCGGTGATGGCGCCCGGATAGTCCTTTGCGGCGAAGTAGCAGTCTCCCCTGCGGACGATGGCGTCCCTGCGGCAGGTCTTGCCTCCCTCGGAGAGATAGATGTCGAACCAGCGGGTGGCCTGGGGATACTCCTTTGCCTGCATGTGCGAATATGCTACGTTGTAGGGAAGGAGTTCGCCCTCTGTGCGGCCGTCGAGCGCGGAGACGTTGTACAGGTCTGCGAACAGGCGGGCGGCCTCGCTGTAATTCCCTGCCCTGTAGCAGGATTCGGCCTGCCAGTAACGGGCTGTCTGGCCGAGGGGATCGTGCTTGGGAAGGTAGTATGCCGCGGCACGGAAGCAAGGGGCGGCGTCGGTGTACGAACCGCTCTCCACGAGCTGGACTCCGCGCAGGTAGTATGCCTTGATGTAGTTGTTCTGCTGGCCCGGGTCGAGTTCGTCTATCTTGTCGTAGGCCACGACGGCGCCGGCGTAATCGCGGTTGTACAGGGATGCGAGGGCCATGTAGCCGTAGATTTCATCGCCGCGGCGGGAAGTGTTGTAGGTGTCGATGTATTTGCCGAAGGGGGCGGTGTCCTTGTTGAGGTCGAACGCGAGCTTGGCGTAGTTGAAGAGGGCGTCTTCCTGCATGACGGGGTTCCAGGCGGCCTCGGAGGCCTCGCGGAAGGAGTTCATGGCGGCGATGTTGTTGCCGGTGTGCAGGTAGGCGTTGGCCAGCTGGTAGTTGGCTATCTGGCCGATGGAGTCGGTGCGCTCCGTCATTTTTGTGTAATTGGCGATAGCGCCCTTGTAGTCATCGACCGCATAGAGCACGGAGCCGGCGTAGAAATAATCGGCCCTGCCCATATTCTCCTTGGAGGTGGCGGAGTAGTACTCCTTGGCCTTCTCCTTGTCGCCCTTCACCAGGTAGGACTCGGAGATGATGCGGGCCAGATGGGCCTGGCGCACGCCGGGTTCATTGGGGAATATGCGCGTACCTTCCGTTATGGTGTAGTCGTAATCCTTCTGCATGAAGCGGCAGTCGACCAGATAGAACGCCGAGAGTGCGGCAAGGCGGGGGTCGGTGGCCGCAAGTTCGAACCACTTCTGGGCGCCCGGGAAGTCCTTCTCCACGTAACTCATGTAGCCGAGTGCGTAGCATGCCGGGGCCTTGTAGTCGGACATGGGGAGGCTTTCCACCTCGTAGAACGGGGGACGGGCCTCGGAGTAGAGCCCGCGGTTGAAGAAGGAATAGCCCTTCTTGAAGGCAAGCTCCTGCCAGTTGGATTCGTCCAGGTATTTCTTTTCCACGCGGGCGAAGCGGTCGGCGGCGTCGGCGTAGCGGCCGCGGTCGAACAGCACCAGCGCGTATTCGTAGTCGATAAGGTTGGAAATGCCGGACTTGCGCCAGTTGCGCTCGTAGTCGGCGAGCTTCTGCTCGAAGCCTTCACTCTGCATCTTGATGGCGCACAGTAGGGCGTAGCCGTCGCTCATGGGGTCCCCGGGGATCTTGGCCAGCAGGGTGGCCGCCCTTTCGTACATTCCGTAATTGTAGAGAGTCACCGCCTCGCGGTAGATTGCAGTGCGCTCGTTGGGAGCGGCGTAAACCGCAACGGACAGCAGTAAGGCGGCCAAAAATAGTCTCACTCGCATAAATTTACATTTTAACTTACAAATTTACTCAAATTAAGTTATATTTGCAGAAACTAAGGCCAGTTTTTTATGAAAAATGTCATCTTTTTCAAAGATGCCCGGATAACCAACGGCGAAAGCATCGTCGTGTACGACCTCAATATGGCAGTCCGGGAAGGCGACCTCGTTTACATAGTCGGCAAAGTCGGCACCGGCAAGACCTCCATCATACGCACCGTCATAGCGGAGAATCCCCTCACGGAAGGCGAAGGAGAGGTCTGCGGCTTCAACCTGCGCGGCCTCCGTTCCAAGGACGTCCCTATGCTCCGCAGGCGCCTGGGAGTGGTTTTCCAGGATTTCCAGCTGCTTCTGGACCGCACCGTGGAATCCAACCTCGAGTTCGTCCTGCGCTCCACCGGATGGAAAGACCGCGCCGCAATCGACAAACGCATCCTCGAGGTCCTGGAGGCCGTGGGGATGCAGACCAAGGCCCACAAGATGCCCCACCAGCTCTCCGGCGGCGAGCAGCAGCGCGTAGCCATAGCCCGCGCCATACTCAACGACCCCGAGGTCATCATCGCCGACGAGCCCACCGGCAACCTCGACTCCGAGACAGCCACCGGCATCCTCGACCTCCTGATGAAGATCAACCGTGAGCAGGGTACCGCCATAGTGATGGTCACACACAACAGAAACATCATCCAGCGCTACCCCGGAAGGGTATTCGAAACCAAAGACGAAACCTGTAAAGAGATATGAAAGAATACGAACTCAAAGCCCAGAGCTGGCTCGACGGAGACTTCGACCAGTCCACCAAGATGCAGATCCTCAAACTCCGCGCGGAAGACCCGTCCGGATTTGAGGATGCTTTTTACAAAAACCTCGAATTCGGTACCGGCGGTCTCCGCGGAATAATGGGCGTAGGCACCAACCGAATGAACCGCTACACCGTGGGAATGGCCACCCAGGGCCTTGCCAACTACATCCTGAGCCACTGCGAAGGAGACGATCTGCGCGTCGTCATCTCCTTCGACTCCCGCAACAACAGCAAGGAGTTCGCCCGCATTGCGGCGCAGGTGCTGTCGGCCAACGGCATCCACGTATTCATCTTCGACAATATCCGTCCCACGCCGGAAATGAGCTACGCCGTACGCCTCAAGGGCGCCGTGGCCGGCATCATGATCACGGCCTCCCACAACCCCAAGGAGTACAACGGATATAAGGTTTCCTGGTCCGACGGCGGGCAGGTCACGTCTCCGGTCGACAAGGAGATAGTCGCCGAGGTCGCAAAGATCACCGATCCGTCGCAGGTCAAGTTCGAGGCCGGCCTCCGATGCGGCGAGATTGAGGCGATGGGCGCCGACGTCGACGAGCTGTACCTCCGCGACCTGCTGTCTCTGCGTCTCAGCCCCGAGGTGGCGGATGCCTTCGGCAAGAAGCTCAAGATAGTTTACACGCCCCTCCACGGCTGCGGCGTACGCCTTGTACCGGAAATCCTCCGCCGCGCAGGCTTCGGAGAGGTCATCCACGTCCCCGAGCAGGATCTTTCCGACGGCGACTTCCCTACCGTCGTCTCCCCCAACCCCGAGGAGCCCGCCGCACTTGCGCTGGCACTTCAGAAGGCTGAGGAGACAGGCGCCGACATCGTCATCGGCACCGACCCCGACGCCGACCGGGTAGGCATCGCCGTCCGAAACGACGAGGGCAAGCTGGTGCTGCTGAACGGTAACCAGACCGCTTCCCTGCTCACCTACTACATCCTCACCCGCCGCAGCGAGCTGGGCACTCTGGGCGAGGGCAAATACGTAGTCAAGACCATCGTCACCACCGAGCTCATCACCGAAATCTGCAAGAGTTTCGGAGTGCCCGTTTATAACGTCCTCACCGGATTCAAGTACATCGCCGCCGTCATCAAGGAGCGCGAGGCCCTCGGAGAGGAATTCCTCTGCGGTGGCGAAGAGAGTTATGGCTTCAACGTCGGCCAGTTCGTACGCGACAAGGACGCTCCCGTGACCTGTATGATGGTTGCTGAATGTGCCGCCTGGGCCGCTTCCAAGGGGCTCACGATGTACAGCCTGCTGCAGAAGATCTACTCCGAATTCGGTTACCGCAAGGAGGGCCTGGTGAGCCTCGTCCGCAAGGGCATCGAGGGCACCCGCGAAATCGCCGCCATCATGGAGGGCCTGCGCGCCAATCCTCCCGCAGAGCTCTGCGGTTCCCCCGTCACCAGGGTGGTGGATTACCTCAAGCCTGAACTTACCGGCCAGCCGTCTTCCAACGTGCTTCAGTTCTTCGACGACGCCGGCGACGTGGTCTCCGTGCGTCCTTCCGGCACCGAGCCCAAAATCAAGTTCTACTTCGGGGCCAAGGGATCCGACGCCGACGGCAAGATCGACAGCCTAAAGAAACAATTCACATCACTATGACCAATAAGCAGATAGACATTCAGTTCGAAGAATACTCAACCATAGACGAGCTCAACGCCGAGGACCGCGAACTCGCGCAGGCCGCGATTGAAGGGATGAGGGGGTCTTACGCCCCATATTCCCACTTCAACGTGGGCGCTGCGGTGCGCATGTCCAACGGCCAGATAGTCCGTGGAGCCAACCAGGAGAACGCCGCTTTCCCTTCCGGCCTCTGCGCCGAAAGGACCGCCATGTTCGCCGCCGGGGCCAAATACCCCGACAAGGACATGTGCAGCCTGGCGCTTTGCGGAGGGCTCTACGGCAGGCTCACTGACGAGCCGGCCACGCCCTGCGGCGCCTGCCGCCAGGTCATGGCCCAGTACCAGGCCAAGGCCGGCAGGCCCATGAGCGTGATCATGGTCGGAGCGAAGAAAATCTGGAAATTCGCCAAAGTGGACGATATTCTTCCGCTGATTTTCGACAGTATTTAGATTTTTCTTATATTTGCATCGGGAAAGTCCTGTGCGACCAGCTCCCTCAAAACTCCCCCAGGGCCGGAAGGCAGCAAGGGTATGAGGTCGTAGCGGTGCGACGCAGATCGCTTTCCCTTTTTTTGTGCCCTGGCGGGCACAAAAAAGGCCTCCGGGGATGCCGGAGGCCATGTTACAAGATGCTGGTTATAAGCGAGATGCCTTATTTAGCGGGAACGTAGATTCATCTTATCGACGGCCTTGTTGCGGAGTGCCTTTCCGTTGAACTCACGCTTGATACTTGTTGTATTGGCGGGCGCTTTTACCGATGCGGGTGCAGGGGCTGGAGAAGAGACCGAGTTATCAGGAATGACAAGTTTAAATCCACCATTAACATTTCCGTAATAATAACCATCTCCATCCAACAGGACCAACAAACCTTTTGTCGGGAACGTAATGACACCATTAACCAAAGTGCCATCTGAGAAAGGCGTCCCATTTAACAACGATGTAACACCGTCGACGAAGCCATCCGAAGAATTGAAACTGACACCGTAATCCTGTTCCTCAATGAACACATGATCCGGGTCGCATGCATTGATGGCAAGAGAGCTGTTACGCCAAAAATAGCCTTCATACTGAAGCATTGTCTCCTCGGTCTGACCGAATGCGGCAGCGACGAGAGGAAGCTGGTATCCGGAAATGATATACAAACCGGGTTCAGCAGAATTCTCATATACATCGCATGAAACCGTAATAGGAGCTAATCCATAAACAGAACAGGCAATATCATCAGTGTACTCGCCTTTTCCGAGATAATTCAATGTAGGGAACTGAACGTCAAGAGGTGCAGTCTCTTTATAGACTCCACGCTTGATCTCAAGCGGATTGGAACTGGAGTAGGTAAACTGGGCACCATTGGTAGCTACAACGGTTACGGTAATACCACTGGATATCACACCGGGATGCAGACACAGCCAGATATCGAGCGGTGTGGACGGGTCAAGGCTGAGGTCCCATCCCGACAAAGACACCTCAACATAATCAAATACATAGTTCTCACCGTCATATGTGGATATCTGAGGCTCCTGGCCAGGAGCAATGGTGACGAGCATATCACCGGTTAAATACTCTCCACCATTGGAAGTAACCCTAACCTTATCCAAGGTTACTGAACCGTCTCCGACAAGGCGCAGGTTGAGGTAACCGACAAGATTCCAGAATTGCAGAGTGTTACTCTCTGATGCTGCAGCCATTATATTACCTCCGGCAACATCAAATGAGTCAGGATAATAGTGTTGATTGGCGTTATTATAGGTATAAATGACTCCTTCACCATAGAGAGCATTATAAGAGCTATACGGATATGCCGCATAAACATAATTCAGGCTACCGGAAGCAGATGCTTGCGTTGCTGGAGCAAAGTCACCTTTAACGGCACCGGTCTC
>JAEEGL013469791.1_pt1 | contig 17293 bp, 9 predicted proteins | sample 9134231 | NCBI WGS metagenome assembly JAEEGL01 (sample SAMN16246548, study PRJNA631951) | gut metagenome | biome: gut microbiome; feature: rumen; material: fiber-attached | host: Bos | place: Iran: Karaj | collected 2018-10
CGATTGACGATGATGACCTTGTGAACGTGTATCCCGATACGGGATTGACGTATGAGACGATTTCCGAGAACGGGGACCAGGTGAATTTCTATCTCCTTTACAACGGGAGGATAGTGGATACCGACTCTTGTTATGTGTCGAGAGACGGACAGTCGGGTGGATTTGTGAAACTTGAACTCGACAATGAGATGGACGGCGTGTCAGTGGGAGGTGATTCAGATCTTGACCTTGAGGATGGAAGAACCGTCATAACAAACACCGGCTTTGTAATGTACAGCGGAGGAACGAAGATGCAGTTAACGGGCGAAGTTCAGATAGAAAACATGGATTTTACCCACGCCTCGTTTACTCTTGAAGGGGAAAATGCAGGAGTTAGTGGCCCGTACCGTACAAATGAGAAGGTTAACGCAAACGTATTAGAGGAAGGAAACGGATATAAGGGAAAAATATATTTTGAATTTGAAAACGGATTTGACTTCGGAGAGGATTATAAGGATTCTATAAAAATAACGGTATGGGGTACTAATCCCGTGAACAGCGTTTATACATCGGCAACAGCAATATATACCGTTATGGGAATTAGGGGCGGTAAGGATGGTGAGGTGTTCAAACTCGTTCCGAACCTCGATGTTATTATGTGCGATCCGAATGCGGAAACCCCGTTTGACTTCGAACATGTGCCGTACCTTTATGCGGATGCATATATTGGCCTCGATAGGATAGAACGTCCGGAAATAAGGTATTCAGTTGATGTCACTTATGGCGATTCATACAATGATACGACACCAATGCCCAATAATGAAACAATCAGGATTGCGGATCTTGTTGCAAATGATAACAGTTATGTTACGTTCTATCTTTGGACAGCGGCCACGGATAACACGAGAATACTCGTAGACAGGGAGACAGTTCCAATTATATGGCACGGAGCCGATGGAAGTTCTGTTTGGGTGGAACTTGGAAACGAGGTTGATGCAATTTCCGTTGGAAACGATACCGATTTGGATCTTGACCACGATGTAACGATAGGAACCACGGTAAGGATCATAAGCGGAGGAACCCCCGTTCAAATAAGCAACATAAGGGTGCTCCCCCCGAACGGAACTGAAACAAATTGGAACGATCACACTGAGTGGAGTTGGGGTTGGGATGAAGATGATAATGGAAGCCACACCATAGGAAGGGTATCAATAACCCTCAAAGACCAATTTGAATTCGGAAGCGATTATCGTGAACAGCCAAAGATAGCAGCAACCGCGGTAACGCAGTCCGTATCTGAGCCCTCATGGACGGGATTTACTGAATATATAATCAAGGGCATACCGGGAGGAAAGGATGGGTATGTTTACAGGCTTGCACCGGAGGTTGATTATATTCATTTTCATCCAAATGAAGGCAATAATGGAACATTTGATTTTGGCGAGGGTGATATACGTTGTACCGCATTTTATGGCGAATACGAACTTGGTAGCGCAGGGTTTACCAATGCAAAAATATATTATTCATGGAATAAGATATGCACAGACACCGCAGATACGGCGAGCCATGGGTATATAACCGGAATTACTGAGTACGATATAGCCGGCGCGGGAGTTGATGTTGATGCCGTCATCAATAAAAATAATTATACCAATTTCAGGTATCTTGTATTCTACCTTGTAAAGGACGGAGACATTATAGACAGGGAAACAATTCCAATTGTCGCTGATGGTATAGATGGGCATGATAATGTTACGGTTGAGCTTACGAACGAGATAGAGTCAATAGGGGTTGGAACGGACTCCGACCTCGACCTTGGTCCGGGTGAGGCTGCACATGCATCTACGGGCATCAGGATGTTCAGCGGCGCAACGCCCATGACAATCTTAAACGTAACGGGTGCGTTGTCGGTGAACACTGATGTCGGTTCGAATTCATATCATTTCAATTGGAACAGTGAAAACCAAGAGTTTGAGATTGATCTTTATAACGGTTTTGAGTTCGGAAATGACTTAAAAGAGAAAGTAGTCCTCACTGTCACGGGAAAGAATGGCAATGAAGAAGAAGCAACCGCATATGCAACGTTCGTCCTTGCGGCAATAAAGGGTGGAAAGGATGGCGTTGTATATAAGATACAGCCAACCCCAGACTATGTCTATTACGACTTACAGACAGGCGAGTGGGGAGGTTCTACGAATTCCGTTTCCGCATGGGCATTCATGAATGGAATCAAAATGAGGGACTCTCAAACCGAAGGTACTGACTATGAGGTGAAGATAACGAGGGGCGTCATTTTCGACCTTGACAGTGCAACGCAGCAATGGAACGCGGGAACGTTCGAGAACTATAGGGAAGGAACCGAGGTAGCATTCGGAACCCCCAATGCGACAGGCAGGGAGCAGTCAATCGTGTTCTATCTTGCAGTGAAAAACACAGAGACAAACAGTTGGGTAGTCGTTGACCGTGAAAGTGTCGGATTGTTCATCAACGGAAAGGAGGGAAAGGACGGACTAAGTTCCAACAGGTTCGACCTTACAAACCTGTTTGAGGTAATCAACACGGGAGATGACGCCGTATTGGATGCGACGAAAACATACAGGACAACCGTAAGAGGATACGAAGGGACAAGGGCGGTTCCGATTAACGTTACCGTATCAGGCGGGGAGCCGAAATTCACCCCAACAACCTCTCTAACCGATGATAACGGAGTCGTTGTTCAGGTTAAAATAGATAGTGGATACAGGTTCCCGTCGACGCTTAAAAAAGCGGTCACGATAGATGCCGAATTTAAATCAGATCCAACGGCTAAGGCACAACTTACGTTCACTATTGTCGCCGTGCAGAACGGAAAGAAGGGAGATGATGCCGAGGGAGACTCATACAAGCTGAGGACAAATGTCGCCGGTGTTGTTTACGATGGGACGGAATGGACGCCCGGAAACGTTTCTGCGAAACTTTATCTCGGCTCGAGCGTAATTGGCTGCGATATGTATTTCCTTTATATGGAGACTCCGCTCACCATAGATCAGTTAATGAACCCGCAAACATTCACGACAACATACGCGAGTAAGGTACAGACATTAACATATACGGATGGGGAATCCGCCGTGAAGTCGCTTCCGATAACAGGTGGAACGAACGGAATCATAAGTCAGGAGGATGTCTCCGATGCCGGAAACGGAACGATTTACATTGCAGCGTTTAAGGGTTCTTCATTCCTCGATGCGGAAGACTTACAGGTGACGATTGCGGCGCCCGGAGGCGGCTCTTCGGGCATAATAGCTGACTTGACGGATGAGATAGGCGTTATAGCCACAGGAAACGATGATAGGCTTGACGCGGGTGGAACACTTTCAACGACACTATCTGTCAGAAACGGATTTGATAAACTGTCGATAACAAGCGTTCAATTGCCCTCTACATACACAGACCCGAATGGTGGTGGAAAAATAACATTCTCAAAGGGCAGCACTCCTTCCGAGAACGTTGAAATAACCGCCACTATACAAATAAATGAAAGCCAGCATCAATACATTGATTTCAATGAGCAAAATCCACTGCAGTTCCAAATAAAAGCGACAGCCGTCACCTCGAGTAATGAGGAGGTTGATGTCGCCGTCGGATATTCGATACTCGGACTCAAGGGAGGAACGGATGGATGGACGGTAAACCTTTTACTTAGCGCGGATCAAATATTCTACGATCCTAATAAACAGCAGAATAACAGGTTTTCTCCAAATCAAATTAAAGCCAAACTGTTCGTTAATGGAGTTGATTACACCGTTGGGCACGATATCAGTTTCGATGTGAAAAACTCTAATATGGATGATCCCGATCAAACGGAACTTTGGATTCCGATGACGCCTTCAATAGAAGGGGGGTACGCCGTATTTGACGTGACGGAAACAAGCACAAATGAGTTCCAACCATTAGTGATTAGGGCAATGTCCGGTGAATCCGGTACCATACAAACGTTCGTGGACGCCGAAACTGTTCAAATATTGAGAAACGGACGAGACGGAGAGGGTGGAATAAGCGCGAAAGTGGAACCCGCGGACAAATGGATACCCGTGGAAGGCGGACGTCCAAAAACTGTTTATTATGGAAGCTCAATGGTTCAACTTATGAGTGGCTCGACAAAGGACACGATAAGGGGCATAACAGGAACCACGAGTTACAGTAGCTTTGGAAGGAACGACAGTAGTAAGCATGTAAGTTATAAAATCACCGACTCAAATGTAGCGGGATGGAAGAACATAATGATTACTGCAAAGACGGATACCGACCTTTCAAGTGCAATTCAAATAAATTTGGAAGTTCAATCGAACACGGATCCAAATGTCAAGGCGTACACCACGCTCACGCTCAACCCCTCCACAGGAGGAAAGGGTGAACGCGGCCCGATGACGAGAATAAGGGATTTCAGTACCGGATACACATATCAGGATGGAAAGGATGGTGATGAATTCTTGGATATCGTCTACTATTCAGGCAACAATGGGTATGGCTATTTCTTGTGCCTTAAGGATCAGTCGGTAACTCCCGCCGTCGCGCCAACCTTTAACAGTGGTGGGGAAGGCGTTGATTCAGAATATTGGAAATTCTATCCCGAGGCGGAGTTCACCGCCTCCAAGGTTGCGACGTTCGGTACGTGGCCAAATGGATGGGTTATAGACAGCGGAAAGATCCAGCATACGCAAAGCGGCGTAACGCTGTCCGCCGATGGAAGCATTGACGTCGCGGTTCCCGGCGGGACGGTCTATGAGTATAAGAAAGAGACAGGAAGCGATTTGATATATACATCATTGGACCTCACGAATTCATCGGTTCAGAGTGAATATCTAAATAGCGCTGTCCCTTGTATTTCCGGTGGCACAAAATCTACTGAAAGCGGAATTGTTTATATAACGAACGGGTCAATTTGCAGCAACAGGTTTATCGCGTTCTCGGATTCCGGCGAGATAAAGCTGTACGACAGCGAGAATGGGACGACGAATAAGGTAATCAAAGTCAGTTTGTCATCGAACATCGAACCGTACACGTCTGATTTAACCAGTGACAACAATTATTATTTTGTTAAAGTAAACGCCAGACTTGGTACGGTATCAACAACTTCATTTTACCTTATTTCCCCTTCGAGTACTGTTGCCTCTTATCTCGGAAAAGTCACGGGAACAACGCCATTATCAAGTATCAGGTTCACCAGGGCGATGACCGCAGACACTTCCGATGGCGGGTATACCGGGCTCTTGCCTGAAGAGTTGGAGTATGAAGATGGAAGCAGTACAACCAACATTCCCGTTTCAGTTAGTGTATACACCCCTTCAAGCGTACCTATTAGAACAAGGGTTAGCGAGATTAATCCTGCCAATATAACACCACTTCAGGTTGATAATAGTGGAAATATTTCAACAAGAAGCGGAGAAGAGGTAAAATCCACGGTACTCCTGTATGATAGGGTTGAAAGTGTCAGATTGACAAAATGCTCAAATAACGCGTATACACTTTCACATGCGACAAACCTCCCAGCCAGCGCTTGGCAAACCGCCGTTACGTTTGGTGACAAGGTGTATGTTGATGTAAGCAGTTTACAGGATGCCAAAGTTGCCGGTTCGATAGGTGATTACTCAACTTCGGGGTACGGCACCGCACCTTCTGCAAGTTATAATTACGACACATACAAAAGGCAAAGCGGGAGCTATAAGACAAAACAGGAAAGAAGGGTAGTGATAGACTCCCAAAGCGATATCGCTATTGCCGCGGGGGTTTACGGAAACAACATTCACAACGCCACGACGAAAATATACCAAAACGGCGATATTGAGACATCTTCGCTAAAAGCCACCGGAGGTTATTTTAGCGGCGAGATTTACGCCACAAACGGCAGTTTCACGGGAACGGTAAATATCGATGGTGGAAAGATACGAAACGCGGAGATAACTGAAGCTTTAATAAACGGCAATATTGTTCTTCGTGGTAAAAACAGGATACGTCTTGTTAACGCCGATGGTAATGAAGACATTGTCATATCTGATGATGTGATAACAAGAACTGGAAGCGGCGGTGGTAAATACACTTATCCATCGTCTTCACTTATATTACCCGCCCAGGGGGCGTTTTGGTATAATGACAGGCCAAATGGGACAAAATCATTCGGAACAACAACAGAACTGTTGGTGTTCGACTGCCAAGTTACAAGCGGCGGAACAGTTTCAATACCTTCAATTACTGTCACATTCGACAATAGAAATGGTGGTGTCAATAATTGCGATGTTACGATTAGGTGCTATCTGATAAGCGGTAACGGTTCATCTTCCGTGAAAGCAACAAAATCAGCGTCATACGGGCAGGTAACGGATAGGGGTGATCATGTCAAAGATGTTGAGACAGGTCCAATTAATTTCAATGTTGATGCCAATGGGACATTGGCCATTAGGGTGAGCGTGAGCGGTGAATTTAGAGACAGGGCAGGATTGTTCGGAGATAGGAAAATGAGGGTGACGATCCAGCCATTTGATGTCACCGCCACCTATTTAGCCGAGGGAGGCATACGAAGCGGAATGCAGATAGGCTCGAACGGATTCATAAGTGTTTTGCCTGATGGCGCCGTAATGTCGTTTATCGGCAACCGCGGAGGTGGCTCTGTTTCCAACAGTGAGTTTTATTTGGAGTTCCCTCATGGAAATGCGATTGAAATGAGCGACAATAATTTCCGTTTCACAATTTCAAAATTAAGGACTGATGGGAGTTATGATATCAGAACGCTTGATATTTGGGATCTTGTGAAATAGTTAAAACAAATCCCCGAGATTATTTCTCGGGGATTATTCTTACAAGACGGAGGCTTTCCGACGCGTATGAGTCCGCCATTTTGACGCGTATGCGCCTATCTTCACTTTCATAGTTCACCGCGGTTTTTCCGATGTACACGTAGGCGGTGTCATGTGGAATTACAAACTCGCCTATAACATAATGGGATGGGTATCCTTGGCAAGCCCAAAACGCGAGCTCCTTTACGGCATCCCCGAAATCAGCGAAACTATGGAAAGCGTTGTCGCTGATTATGCGCTCCTCAGTACCAAACGCGTCAAGGGTTGTCTTCACCGGGCTATCTTCGGTACATTCGTTGTATTTAACCCGCTCCGCGTGGTTCGTGGCGCCGATTTCCCATCTCGATGAACTCATATACATACAATACGGCGAGCGGTATTCGGGTGTTTCTTCATCCCTCCCGGCGTGAAGCACCTTGTAGACGGTGATATCCTTCCCGTCTGTCTCTAATTTCTCAGGATTGTACAGACACATATCTAAAGGTTCAATATTTCCTCATTGTCGTTCTCGATATCGTCAATGTCGTTTATTGAGAACGTGTAGAACCCGTACTCATTGTTAGGGATATCAATCTCCTCATATTTCTGCTCATCAACATCCCACACAACGTATCCGTGCGAGGAGATGTTCTCCCCGTGGTCCTGCTGTATCAGGCTTCCGCAATACACGAGCGGAACACCGTTGTTGGTTATACACTGCCTGCGGTGTATATGCCCGAGGATACCGAAATCGACACCCTCAAAGAACCCCGCGTCGTATCCGTTCTCCGACACGTATCCCGTATCAGTCCTCGCGCTTTTAATCTCGCCATGAAACAACCCCACGAACGTGCTGTCAGGATACTTGATTCTCATTTCCTCTATGTTCGGCTTGGCGAAGTTGTCGAACGTGCTGTAAAGGCACCACACGACATTGTCATCCGCGTAGCAGCCTGACTCATATTCGAAATATTGATCAAGGTATATCGTCCTCTCGAACGGGTGCATCTTGAAAATCGCGGAGAGCGGGTCCATTCTTGAGGTGTTGCTCATATTCATATCGTGGTTTCCCGCTATGACGATAGTCTTGGCTATCCCGTCGAGTTTCTCAAGGAACCACGCCGCGAGCGTGTATCCCTCACCGCTGATATCGAGTTTGTTGTGCAGAATGTCACCCGCGACGACTATCCTTATCGACTCGCTGCCATACTCATCCGCCATTTTCTGACAGTCGGCGATGAATTTCCTTAATTGCGCGATATATTCCTCCTGTCTCCTGAGGTTCCTTATGTGGATATCCGAGCAGGCGATAATTTTCTTAATCATAATCCGTAAATTTTTGGAAGCGAGTTAAAAATATCCTCGGCGACGCTGTCAGCCGTTATGTCTCTTGAATACGTATCCCCATGCCATCTATAGCCTGGTCCTTTCCAATGGAGGCATACGGTGCAGTTCTCGTTTTTTGCCGCTTCAATAGCGGCTTTTATGTCTTCCATGGAGGGTGTGTCGCCATTTTCCACCCAATAATGCGAAACTTTATAAATCATATCAAATATCTTTATCCTGATCGTATTTAACAGCGCTCCTGAGCGCCTTTACTATCCCTTTCACCCCGTCTTTCTCGAACGCCTCGCCGAAATCCTTATACTCATCCATACGAATATACCAAATTCTTCCGGAAAGTCTCGTCTCATTAAGCAGGCGGCATATTTTCAGCGTCTCAATTTCCTTTGTGTCATTGTCGAGGCATATTATCACCCTCGCCCTCGCCCTTTCAACAAGGAATTTGAAGAGCGCGCTCTCCTTTGTCAGGAATTTTCCGAGCATCCCTATCGTGTTGGGTCCGTATATGCAGTCAAGGGCGCCTTCAGTAAGCGTTATGTCCGCATCCGTGTCGACAAGTTCCTCCTGAAACACGATTTCCTTCTTGTCGGCGTCGCAATTCTTGTATTTTACCCTCTTGAACTCGGAATTCGGCTTTGATGGCAGGTAATCCCTGCCCACAAAGTAGTTCAGCCTCCCGAACTCGTCGTATGACGGCACTATCAGCCTGCAAGCCCATGACTTGTCCTCCTCATCCCAAGTGGTGTACCCGATTTTGAACCTGTCAATCGTCCATTGATCGATTTTCCTTTTTTTAAGGAAAGATATCAGATTTCTTTCCCCACAATCGTGAAGGTTTATCCTTTTATATGTCTTGGGAAGGCGTATAGGTTCCCTGTCGCGCGTTTTCTCCGATATCTCGGAGAATTGGTACAGTTCGCTCGATTTCAGGGACTTGACAATCTCATAATACTCTTTCAGGAGACTCCTGCCGCCGAACCTTTTTATGAGTTTCGACAATGAGCCCGCCATATCGTCCGCCCAACAGTGGAATTTCAGTATCTCGAGCGATACCTCGCAATTGTACTTTCCATCGGGTCCTCCCTTCTCCTCGGCGCAATACGGGCAGTTGAATTGATACTGTGTGGTATCATTATCATATCCTCCCTGCTTGCTCTCGCCGAGGAAGGATGCCAATATCCCGTATATTCTGCCAAGTTCTAACACGCGGCAAATATACAAAAAGCGGTGAGATTTCTCCCACCGCTCAATGATTTATGGTTTCCGACTATTAGTTGCTGTCGTCGCCGTCGTAGTAGATAGCCGCGAAGAGTCCGTTCGCGTCAACTGAGAGTGCGTTGTTCGCGGTTGAGGATACGTTGACAGCCACGGTCTGGTCGTTGTTGCTGTCCTTTGTCCCTACGGTAACGCTCGCATCACCCGCTGAAACGCTCTGAAGAGCGCTGCTCGTGTCGGCAGAGAGAGCCTCAAGGGCATCGAGCCTTGTGTCGGCTGAGATAGCCTCGAGAGCGTCCACACGGCCGCTGAGCGTTCCAACCTCAGTCTTGGTGGCTGCGCTTGTCTCAAGGACGTTGAGCCTTGTGTCAGCAGAGGTTACACCGATAGGGGCGTATGTGTTAGCGAAGTCAGGAGCGGTTACGGTTACGTCTGTTACGACGCCGGATACCTGCTGTACCCTTACCTCAACACCGTTGCTGTCGCCGCTAACGTCTGCGTTAAGACCGTTCTTGAGTCCGTCCGCATAGTCTTTCGCGTTCTGCTCTGCGGCATCCCAACCGGCGACATCCTCTGAGGAGATTCCGTCAAGAACCGACTGATTTGCATGGGTATGTGATGCGCCACTGAGTTCCTCGAGAGCGTCGAGCCTCGTGTCGGCTGAGATAGCCTCAAGGGCGTCCACGCGGCCGCTGAGGGTTCCGACGGTGGTATTGTCAGCCTTTCCGCTGAGGTCGATGTTGACAGCCTTGTCGGTTATGGTAAGGGCTGTTCCGTCAACCTTGACAGTCTCGATTACGTTGGTCTGCGCGCTCGCCTCGATAGTTCCGAGTTTTGTGAAGTCAGCGGCTGACATTGTACCCGCGCTGTTGGCGTCGGCAAGTGAAACCGCGATGCCGTTGGAGTCAACAGAAAGACCGTTAGCCTCAACTACCTTTGCGGAAATCTCGTTGGTGTTGGAAATCTCGATACCGTTGCCGGGAGTGTAGACATCCACGAGGTCAGCCACGGGGATATCAACAGGTTCCGTCTGATTGGCGATGGTGAGTCGGAGAACCTTCTCATCGTTTGTATTCGCGGTGATGACACCAGAGGTGACAACCATATCCTTAGGGATATCAATCTTGCCAACGCTTACTCCGCCCTGGAAGATTTCGTATGTCTTGAGGAATCCATCCGTCAAGCCCGTGTCGCTTCCGGTATAAGCCGAGAGAACGACACTCGCGCCGCTTGACATTCCGTCCCACTGGTCAACCTTGGCCTGTGTGATTCCGTCAAGGACAGTCTTGTTGTCATGGGTGTGGGTATCCTCCTCAAGGGCGTCGAGCCTTGTGTCGGCTGAGATAGCCTCAAGGTCTCCGAGCCTCGTGTCTGCTGAGACAGCCTCGAGAGCGCTGATACGCGTGTCGGCTGAGACAGCCTCAAGATCATCAACACGATCCGCGAGCGCCTCACGAGCCGCGGTCTCTGCCGTGATAGAGTTCTGAAGCGCGGTTTTGTCGGTTGAGGTGAGGTAGTCACTGTTGATTGTGTCAACAACCCCGCTGACAGCCTCGAAATCAGACTTGTCGGCGTAAGTGTTTGCGAAGTCGGGGGCGGTTACCGTAACCGCCGTTACGTTTCCGTTGGCCTGTCCGATTTCAACCTCAACACCGTTACTTGAGCCGGTAACGGAATCTGATGAGAAGTTGTCGGTAACAGCTGAGAGCTGCCCGTTGACAAAGTCAACGACATTGCTGTATCCCTCAGGGAGGGTTCCTATCTTGGCGTTGACATCAGCCTCAAGTTCGGCAGCTGTGCCGTACTTTTTGCCGTTGAACTGAAGATATCCGTCTGTGTGTCCGGTGTTTGCGGAATTACGGACAAAATAGATGTAACCTTCGGCGGCATTAAAATTGCCTTCGGTTACCTGCATAAAGCCTTTAAATACTTTTTGTGCCATATTGGTTTTTGATTGTTTTTATTATTCTGTTAAGTCGTCTCCACTTATGATTAGTATTCCGAGAGGATTCTCCTGTGAGGCTGTGTTGTTGAAGAGCGTCACTTTCTTCACATATTCCTCTTCCGCCTCATCTTTCGAGAGGTATTCCAACGATATGTTAATTGTGTTTCCGCTCTCATCAACGATACCCGCGTTATAAAGTATCGCGCTGAGCCTGTATTCAAGATCCTCTACATCGTTTCCCGAGTGTCCGTAGCATCTTGTTCCGAGAAAAATATCCCCGTCATAAGTGCCCTCCTCGGCATTGATGTTAGAACGTACAAACCATAGGTAGCCAATCTTCTCCTCATCTGTCAGAGAGTCGAAGTAATCTTTTGATACTTGTCTGAATCCTTTGAATGTTACGTTTGACATCTTGTTTTTATTTTGTTTTAAATGGGCCGCGTGTCTCGGCGGCCCATCGAGTTATTTCAATTACTCCTCCACGTCATCACCATCGATTATGTGGGTGGTGTCCTGCTGAAGCGCCGCGATAGCCTCGGTGATTGAGTCACCCTCGAATGTCTCGTTTCCGACGAGCGTGTTGAGCCCGCCTACGCTGTTTTCGAGAGACTCAACCCTCTGCTCCAATGTCGTGCTTGTTGAAGGGGTTGTTGAGTCAAGTTTCTTGAGTCCGTCCTGTGTGTAGATATACGCGCCGGGGATATAGGTGATACCTGATACTGTCTCCTCGTTGACAACGTAGACAATCTGTCCAAGTTGGAGAGGGAGTTCCTCAGCATCCGAGAATGTAGAAGCGGTTGTCGTGGCAGCGTTGCGAACCTCCACAACCTCTTCCGCGAGAGCCTCACGATCCTGAATCTCCTGAGCGAGAGCCTCTTCCACTGTTCCAACCCTATCCTCGAGGGCTTCACGTGCAACAGTCTCCGCGGAGATGGCGTCATCCACATATTCCTTTGTGGCGTAGTCGGAAAGATCAATATTGAATCCGAGTTCTACCCATTTTTCACCGTTCGAAGCGTATTCCTTCTCACCAATCTGATAAACGTCACCGACGTTGGTATCGGAAGCCAAGATGTCTTCACCGTTTACGGTAACAGTCGTACCGTCATCGGAGATAGCGTCAGCCTCACCCGCGAAATGGAACACACCGGCTACCTTAGCGTCAACCTCATCCTTCGTGTAGACTTCGTCCTTCGTATAGACGTCGGCCGCGTCTGCCTTGGTGTCAAGGACTTCGGTTATAGCTGAAACAGCCTGCTCGAGTTCATCAGCCTTTTCGGCGACGGCGTCAACCTTGTCGTCAACCGCCCCAATCTTTTCGTCGACGGCGTCAGAGAGGTCGCTGATAGCGTCATTGACCTCGTCTTTCGAAGCCTTTGTCTCAAGCTCCGCGTTGATAGTCTCGACTTCCTGTGTGAGGGCTGAGATAGCACCCTCGGACACGTCACCGATTTGCTCCTCGAGATTGGCGATGGCATCCTCAATCTCCGCAACCTTTGAGTCATACTCGTCTTGCGAGACCTTACCGGCGATAGCGTCGGAATTTGCGAGGATAGCCGCCTCAAGAACACTCAATGCATCAGTAAGCGAGGTTACTCCCGTGTTGGAAAGGAGCTCGTGCTCCTCGACGGGGAGGAATCCCAACCACTCGCCGTTCTCGTCGATAACGTTTCCGAGAGAGGCGATGATGCTGTCAACTTTGGCTTCAGAAGCTGCGTCGTCGTTAACCTCGGCATACAACCTTGTACCAAAGTAGATTGCCGCGCTTAAAACGGCACTTCCGCTCAGTTCACGAACAAACCATAGATAGTTTTTCTTCTCTTCGTCGCTGAGCCCGTTGTAGGTATCCAATGATACCTGTTTAAAGCCTTTGAAATTTGCCATAATTTTAACCTTATTTGAATGTTTTTAATTTATTTTACTCTTCACTTTCAAGGTCCTCGCCATCGACGGTAACCTGAGCGCCGTACTGCTTGCGGCTCCAAGTCACATCCCCGCCGTCAATCGCGGTTACCCAATACTTCGTAACCTTACCGTCATTCGTCTCGTCCGCTTGCACGACCATTTCAAGTCCTACCGTGCAGGCGGATGGGCTAATCGCGAGAAGGTTCTCTTTCGTGTCAATGATATTTCCTGCCTTGATTTTCCAAGACGCGTTAGTCCTTCCGCCGACAAGCCAATACTCTATGGGAGTCGGATTCAGGACGGTAACCGTAAGCCCCACATACCTCTGTGCCACCGGAATCCTTTGCAAGTCAGTCAACTCCGCGTAGCTGTCTGCGGGGGTTTGCTTCGCGTCGAGAGGGCCTCTCGATGTTGAGTAGTACTGACCGGGAATTGTTGTATTCTTATTTATTTCAGACATTTTTGTTAGTTTTTAGTCGCTGTTATGTAAATAGTCATATTGATATCCGTGTCAATAGCAACCGCGAACGGGGCTGAGTAGAGTTTGTATGTCGTACCCTCTATGTCATCTGTCATAGCCACATGGAGTCCTCCGAGCGGGTTCTTACCCGCATCAAGAACCTCAACCGACATACTGGCTGGAACCAATATGTTAAAGTCGTACATCTCGTCGATGTCCCACTGATCGAATTGCTCGTCAGTCTCAAGTTCCGCGTATCTCGGATCCGCCTTTATCGTGAATATCTTCCCAACCTGGACGCCATCCTCGTTCTCGTATGAAAGCATATCGCTTGTTGACATTGACTTAGGCAGATTGGCGTTCACTGAGCCGTAGTAAATCATATTGGACTCAACAAATTCCTCATAAATACCGTTTATGTCCACGTCGTTGTCGGGCATTGTCTCATATTCCTTATCCCACTTGAGGATAAATCCTTCCTTCGGGACGTCGGGATAGGCTATCTGCTCGCCATACTCATACGTGACGGAACTGTATTCGGCACCATCTATATAATAGGTAGCCGTCCACACGTTGATAACCATTGTTCCGCTGAATGTCATATCCTCCGCGGGAACCGTATCAGGAACCTCGGGGCTCCATCCTGAGAACGTGTATCCGGTTACGTCAGGAACATCGGGAGCCTCAATCTCCTCGCCGTAATCAAGCGTCAGGCTTGTGTAAGGCTCACCATCAAGGACGAACGATAATGTGTATTGGTTGACAATGAACTCTCCGAATACCTCTATGTCGTGGTTCGGCATAGTGTCAGGGAACTCATCGTAAGTCCATCCGCTGAACGTGTAACCCGTCCTGTCGTCAGGATCGGAGGCGATGCTTATGCTCTCGCCGAAATCATGCTCCTCCGTGAGGTAAGGTTCGCCGTCCACGAAATACCTGATTTCCCAAGTGTTCACGATAAACGTTCCGTTCACGTCAACATCATGCGCGGGCATTGTCGCGGGAACCTCATCCCAACCGGAGAATGTGTATCCCTCCTTCTCGGGCTCGGCGACAGGTGTTATCGCGGCCGCGTACTCAACTGTGAGCGAGGTGTAGACATCTCCGTCGACATAGTATGCCAGCGTGTACTCGTTGATTGTGAACGTTCCAGCTATATCAACGTCGTGCGCGGGCATTGTCTCAGGATGCTCTCCCCAACCGGAGAATGTGTATCCCTCTTTCTCGGGCTCCGCGATAGGCGTGACAGCGGCTCCGTAATCGTACGTTACCGAGCTGTAGTCCTCGCCATCGACATAATACTTGACGGTATATTGGTTAATGGTGAACTGAGCCGAAATCTCCATATCGTTCGCGGGAACATAATCAGGAATCTCAGGCTCCCAACCCGTGAAGGTATATCCCTCTTTCTCGGGGTCAAGTATCGCGGTCTTGTCGATAGGCTCGCCGTACTCGTAGTCAGCCTCGAAATATGTCTCCCCATCAACAAGCAACCTGAAATGATAGGTGTTGACGGTGAACGTTCCGCGTACCTCGATATCCTCCGCGGGCATTGTTGAAGGAAGTGCCGATGGCTCCCATCCTGAGAACGTATGTCCCTCCTTCGTCTCGTTCGCGCGGATACTGATAGAGTCTCCGTAGATGTGGCTCTCCGTGTAGCCCGTCATTTCCGAGCCATCCACATAATACCTTATATAATATGTAATGGCGCTGTAGACTGCGGTGAACGTCTTGTTCGCGGCAGGCATCGTCGCGGGAACCTCGGCGTTCCATCCGATTGTCTCGTATCCTGTCTTCGCGGGTATCTCCGGGGCGGTTATCGCCTGTCCGAAGTATTTCTGCTCTGAATACACGGTTTCGCCGTCCGCCTTGAATGTGAGCGTGTACTTGTTCAGCCTGTACACGTTCTCCACGGTAAAGTCCTTTGCGGGCATCTTCGTGGTGCTGTTGACGGCACCGTCCTCCGACTTCCAACCGTCGAGCGTGTATCCCGTCTTCGCCGGTGTGAGGTTCTTTATCGTGTTCCAAATTACCGTTCCGAACTTGGTAGTGGCTGTCGCGGTTGAGATGACGCTTTCGGAGACGGTGTCCCCGTTCAGAACCTCCTCCTTGACAGTATATGTTAACACGTAGCTCTTCGCCACATATTTTCCTGTAATAGTCGCGTTGGACTCCGGCATAGTGTACGTTCCGCCCGTTATCACGGTTCCGCTTCCGTCAGTCCACACGAAATCATATCCTTCCCTATCCTGCGCAGAAGGCAGTGTCACCTCTTCGCCGTATTGTACCTGCTGTGTCGTCTTGACGCCATTGTTGTCAATGGTGAGAGCGAATACGCCTGTCTTGACGCTGTTCTTCGTCTTGTAGTCATATTGCTCGTCTTCAGAACTTGCGGCGGTGCTGGTGCTTACCGCGTACGGCTTGTTCGCCACCTTACACTTCACTCCGGTGTTCAATGCTGTGGTTCCGGCGGGTATGGTTACGATATGAGGCTCGTCATCCATGTTGAACGACACGACGACATCCTCGTTAGGCGCTTTCTCGGCGTTCAAGTACAGCGTGTACTCGTTGTCCGAGCCCTTCTGCATCAAGAAAGTAATGGTGTTTTTAGTTTTCGCAGTGTCGCTTCCGCCTCCCTGACCGCCGCCTGAGCCGCCTTCCCAATTAGCGGGATTTGCGTCCTCGACAGACATTCCGCAAAGGTCAATCCATGAGCCCCATGTGTAATGGCGATCCGGGTCTCCGCAGGAGTCAAGATAGAAACCTTTGTCGATGGCTTCGCGAACAATATCTCTATAATCACTCATATATCTCTTGACTTTTTATTTCTCTATAAATAGTTTGTGGAAATGAAAAAAGCCCGCGTGAAAAGCGGGCGTAATCAAAAATATATGAGCGATAAAAATTAGGTTTCTGCGGCTCCTTTAGAAGGCTCTGATTCCTCCGCGCCGCTACCCGATATGTTCAATGGCGTTGACGCTGAAGTCAATGTGTCAATGGATATCTTTTTCCTGTATTCCCTTCCCCAAGCATCCATTACGTAGTCCACGACAACCTGCCCGTCAGCCTCGGTTATTGAGTGCGAGACGATTCTCGCGTCGAGCGGTCCGTACCTTTTCTCGTTTGAGTAGGCGAGCGCGCACACGAGCGCGTCGCAGGAATCGTAATTTTCCTTTTTCAACTGCCCCTTTGAGTTCAACAGCCACGGTATCCCCGGATATTTTTCAGACACGACGTTCATCATAATGCATTTCTTGTCGCAGTCGAACGGGTACGCGCCGAAAAGTATGAGTGAGTTCTCGGCTATCGCTTTCTTGATATGGGAGAGCGGGTACACGTTACCTTTCTTGTTGAATTTCCTTATGGAAAGCAGTTCCGGGAATGAGCGCATTCTCGCATCGTAGCTTGATACGTAGTTTGGCACAAGCCCGAGCGTCCTGTACACGGAGTCCGACAGGATTCCGTTGAATTGCAGCAGTGTCGCGACGGTCGCGGCGTTCGAGCCACCCGTCGCGTATATCATCGGCGATTCTATAACGACGTCCGTTATCTTCTTCAGCGGACAGTTTATGTTGGCGAGTATCTCGTCCATCTTGTTGAGGAAATCCATTTCGAATATCTCTTTCCTCAATATCA
>JAEEGL013848386.1_pt1 | contig 17293 bp, 37 predicted proteins | sample 9134231 | NCBI WGS metagenome assembly JAEEGL01 (sample SAMN16246548, study PRJNA631951) | gut metagenome | biome: gut microbiome; feature: rumen; material: fiber-attached | host: Bos | place: Iran: Karaj | collected 2018-10
AACAAACAAAAGAATAAACAACACAACACATTGATGAGGATAAGACACACACTATGTATAGTATAGGTATGTACTACCATGGGTAGGGGGTGCCAGGGGTGGCTACCCACAGGGGCATCTGCATCGGCGCGGCTACGGTCCTGGCGCGCCGTGTTTGCCGTGAGGGCATACTGCACAAAAAATCGCGCAAAACTTTGTGCAAATTGACGATGTACAAATTTGCCTGTATCTACACAGGTTCTTTTGTGCAGGTTGTACAAACGGCAAATCGCAGACACACTTTCGCACGGTGAAGTGTTACACTGTAGTGCTGTGAAGTACTACACTTTAATGCTATAAAGTAATGACGCAAAATTTTTTTAAAAAATTTTAAATAGGGGGTTGACATTACAGTAGGGGTGTGCTATATTATAATCACAGAGAGGGGTTAAGGAATCCGCTCTTGAACTACAGGACGCTGATTGAATCGGCTGAGGGAGCAGTCCTCTAAAGTCTCCACAAAAAACGGAATCCTCAAGCAGGTGAGAAGCCTGCAAAGAAATTTAAAAAAAATTAAAAATAAGGGTTGACAAGTCAATCCGGCTATGTTATCATAAATCTATCAAATGAAAGAGAGGAATTGAACGATGATGAACCTTTACACTGTACAGTACTTTGACGAAGCTACTCAGGACGACGCTGTTGTGTTCACTGGCACTCTTGCACAGTGCAGAGAATGGCTGACAGGTGACTATGATGACCTTGATGAGTACTTCATCGTAGCACCAGACGGCTACACTGTAGTAGACTAACAAAGAGTGTTTAACACTCTTTGTTAATACTAACCAATAGAAGAAAGGAAAGAAAGACCATGAAAAAGACAGTAAACAAGATTGTAACGTTTGTGATTGCGCTTGTGGTGTTCTGTGCAGTGCTTGCCTTCAGTGCTTATGTAGAGACACACTACACGAGAGAGTGTACTGTGATTAATGTATCAAATGATGTAATCACTTTAAAAGATGAATGTGGTTATTTGTGGGAGTATGAAGGGACAGGATGCGAGACAGGCGACAAGGTCATCGCTAAGATGTACAACAATCACACTGATTCGAATGTATTCGATGATGTTATAATAGATGTAAAAGATGCTATTTAAATAGCATCTTTTTTTAATCGGCAATTGGAGCGACCTTTTCGTACGCTAAAGTGTAGAAGTGTGAAGTACTAAAGTATTGACCGGATGCAGTTACCATTTTAGTCAAGACAAATTTTCAAAAACGCTTGACTTTGTTGACCGGATGGTTTATAATGAATCTATCAAATGAAGGAGGACAAAACAAATGTTCAAATACTTAGTAGTCAAGAGCTTTAATTGGTCGGTGGTAGAAAACTATAGAAACAATGTCAAGGCTGAAGGTAAAAAGTACCAGATTTGGAAAGACAAAGAGGGCAGATGGTGCATCAAGTGGTGGTTGCAATAAACCACCACAGCATCAAAAAATTTAAAAAAAGGTATTGACAAACAAGACCAGATGGTTTATAGTATACTTAGAAAGTTAAATGAGCCAAAAGAAAAGGAGAAAAACAATGAAAAAAATTACAAAAACAGAAATGGTGGATTACATTATTGAAAATCACTATGATGTGGCAGTCCATAGAGCAGGACTTCCTAAATGGGTAGTAAAAAGCAATCTGGAGTGTGAGTATCTTTTTAATAAACTTCAGTACCATACAGGTAAAGATGAAATTGAAAATCTTTACAATAGTTTAAAAGAGGCTTAAGCCTCTTTTTTTTATTGCGCTGACTGGTCAAATCCTCGGTTAGTCCAGACTAACTCCGGTCTCGGAAGTGGCTGCCGTTGTCGCAAAATTGCACAAATAAGGGTAAAAAAATACGGGAAATTTTGTGCAGTTTGCACAACCGCAAAATCCCGTAATTACCACTTCTGGCAATTGACAAGTTGACATTCCGGTGCTACAATGAAGTCAGAAAAAAACAAAGGGGGACAAAAAAATGACGAGCAGACATTGGACAAACGACAGACAGAGCAGACAGGCAATCATCGACAGCATCGGCGAAGGTCAGGTCATCAAAGAAGTGGTAGTAGATGACGGCGATCCCAGAGGTGCAACGATTCACAAAATCAGCAACACAGGAATCATCACAGTAGTAAATCAGAAAACCATGAAACTGGTTACTAAAAAAATCGCAAGAGCAGGGCAGTTGATTAAACTTTACGGCACTGAAGAAGTTCCTTCTTACTTAATCAGACTCGCAAGAGAACATCAGAGCCTTGGCTATAACATGATGTAAGGAGCGGAAGCGCTCCTTAAATTTTTTTAGAAAAATGCAAAATAACGCTTGACAGATTGAACCGGGTAGTTTATAGTATACTTAGAAAGTTAAATAAAGCACTTCAAAAGGAGGACAAAAAAATGATGTTTAATGTTTACATGTTCGATGAATCCACTCAGGATGATGCGGTTGTCGCATCTTTCGCATCTGAGGCAGAAGCCAAAGCGTACATCGCTGAGTGCAACGCCGAAGACGTGGCGGAGTTTGGCGAGGTCTTAACTGACCTTTGGATTGAAGAGGCTTGAGCCTCTTCATCCGCTCCAAAAAAAATTTAAAAAATTTGAAAATAACGCTTGACAGGTTGACAGACCGGTGCTATAATGAATCTATCAAATGAAGGAGGTAACAAACATGTTTACAGAGCTTGAACTGATGGGAGCAACTCTTGAAGACCTCGCCGCTGAAGCGGGAGTCTCCATGGAGGAGATGATGGAGGGCTAAGTCCTCCATCGACTATCTTATGACCCATTATAAGGGGCTTCTGTCGTTGAAGGCCTGGCCCGGCCGCCCAGGGACGCAGCGGCCGGTTTCGCGCTTTAACGCATTAAAGCGGAAAAATCTCACCGCTTTAGCGTGCTAAAGTGGCGCAGCGTTAAAGCCTGAAACTTCACCATGGTAAAGCGTTACGCTTTACTGTGGTAAAGTGGTAACGCGATGCAGTAGTAGCACTTTAGCGCGGTGAAGTGGTGAAGTTCATACAAATTTAATAAATTTAACATAAATTTAATATTTATCCTCTTCTTTTGATGAAAACAGGCAGAACAGAATGTACTCAGCACATTACACAACTACAAGGTTGTTCTATTGTGCAAATTGCATAACTTTAATCTGCACATTGTGCAAATTGCACAACAAATGAACTTTTAGATCTTGTTTTCTTGTGCATTATTTTCTAAAAAAAAATTGAAAAAATGTGTTGACAGGGTGAACCGGATGTGATAAGGTATAACCATAGAAAACAAGAGAGCAAACAAGAAAGAGAGGATTTAAACCATGACGAACACAGCACTTTTCATGAACCTGATTGACCGCTATAATACAGTTGCTTTCACTCACAACTACATCTGGGGATTCACCTACAAGAAAAACGTATATATGGCAATCACCACATCGGAAGTTATGCCGTATGTATGCACACTGGACAAAGCAAGCCGTGGCGCTGGATATGCGCTCCGCTTCTGCCCCAACAACGCTCAGAAAATCACCCTTATGCCGGAAGCAACGCTCCTTTGCTCCGAGGACTTCTTCAAAGAGACAGTCGCTGACAGCAAGTATAACGCCGGCGAAATCTTCGAAAAGATGGTCACCGAATATTTCGGTCAGGAATGGACAAAAGACCACATCCCATTCACAGAGGACGGCGACATCACAGTGAACGGAATCGCTTACCAGATAAAGTTCCAGAAAGCCACCTTCTGCAACGAAAAGAGTATCGCCAACCTTGAAAAGTAAAGGTTGGCGGTATCTACCGGACAAAAGTTGAAAAAAAGTGCTTGACAATCCAAAAGTAAAGTGTTAATATAAAGACATAAAGAGAGAGGGCTTGCGGTGGTCAAAGTAAACGGGTCGGCGGTGATTTCGCTCCCATTGATTCGCTGAAACGACCACTAACCCAAAAGACCAAAAGAAAGGAATAAAAAATTATGATAATTAAACTTGGTATGCTAATTGCGCTGATTGCTTCCCTTGGTGGAAATCCAGAAGAAAGAGAAATCTACACTCGCACCATGTACATAACCGCACTTGACTATAATTCTGATGTGGTTTATTGCGTGGATGCGGTCGGGCATGAATGGGCTTATCTCGGCTGTGAAGACTACAACCTCGGTGACCTTGTAACCTGCACCATGGTTGGCTGTGGCCAACCAAATTATATTTGGGATGATGTAATCATCAAAACCACCTATACAGGCTTTTGGGTAAACATGAATGACCCTATTACAGACGAATTGGAAATTCTAACTAGCGGTATATAAACCGCTAGTTTTTTCCCGGGTGGGCCGGTAATTTGCACAAAAACTGAAATGATTTTTTGTGCAACATTCCCCCTTGCCAAATGAAAACAAGTGTGATAGTATAATAATTGTCAAGGGGAGAGATGAGCCGAGGTACTTACGAGGGCGCGCACTCCATGAGAGAAGGTAAAAAGAAATCTCGAAAAAAAATAAAAAAACCCCTTGACAAGCTAAAACAAAGGTGTTAATATTAAATCATCAAAGGGAAGGAAAACCGACAAAACCAGAAAGGATTGATACTATGAAGAAAATGACTTATGTGGAAGCCCTCAATTTTGCAATCACTTCTCTGGAAGGGAATGAAGAAGTAGTCGAAAGGCTGACCGCCCTCAGGGATGCAACCATCAAGCGGAACTCCGCCGACAGAAAGCCCTCTAAGACTCAGGCGGAAAACGAATCTATCAAGGCAGAGATTCTGGCTGTCCTTGCCGATGGAACGGCTCGTACTGTCACTGAAATCATGGGTGAAGTGCCTGCTCTGGCAAACGCTTCCAATCAGAAAGCTTCCGCTCTGGTCGGACAGCTCAAGGAAAGCGGTCTGGTCACTCGTGAACTGATTAAGAGAAAGGCTTATTTCAAGGTCGCATGACCTTGAAATCCTTCTCAGCTATCAGACCCCCCACACGCCTAGGCTCTGCAAGCGTACCACGTGGGGGCGGTGCCCCGGGCAATTTTTTCCGGAAATGTGAAAAAAGTAGTTGACAAAATAAAAATAATGTGATAGTATGTATTTAGAAAAAGAAAAGAGAGGAAATTTGAAATGAAAAACACAACTATCTTCTTTGACATGGACGGTACTATCGCCGATTTATACGGTGTAGATGGATGGTTAGATTACCTTTTAAATGAGGATGCGTTTCCGTATGAAAACGCAAAAGCCCTCTTGAACTTGCAGGTTCTGGCTCGGATGCTGAATAACCTTCAGCGCAAAGGTTTTCGAATTGAAATTATTTCTTGGCTGTCCAAAACCTCGACCGATGATTATGATTTAGCAGTCACCTGTGCAAAACGTTACTGGCTTTCAAATCATCTTCGCTCTGTTACCTTTGATGCTATCAACATTGTTTCGTATGGAGTTTGTAAAGATACTTTTCGCCATACTGAAAACGACATTTTATTTGATGATGAGGAACGCAACCGTAAAGAGTGGGGCGGTATCGCCTATGATGTAAAAGACATCATTGGAACTCTTAAAAATCTCAGATGAAAACAGGGAAAGCCATTTCGGCTTTCTCTTGACCGGAGCGAAAATTTTCAGATGAAATTTTAAAAAAGGTATTGACAAACCAAAAGATAGATGATAATATTAATTCAGAAAGTGAGGTAAGGGAAATGGGATTGGAAAAAACAATTGAACATGGAAAAGAACATCGCAAACCTTACTATGGTAGCAAAAGTTTTGACCCTTCTTGTCGCAATCATGGCGGTTGCCCATGGTGTGAGGAAAACCGCAAACATAAGTATATTGTGCGCCAGCGCAAAATAGACGCAAGACTCGCTGAATATTTTTTTGAGGAAATTGAAGAAAACACTTGACAAAATAGAAAAAATTTGGTAAAATAAATATAGAAAAAATGAAAGAGAGGTAATCTAAAATGACGAGAGTTGAACATGCGGTACTGGTGAATGGTAAAGAAGTGAAAAGAGTTACGTCCTATGTGCGGGCTTGCGAAATCCGTGACGTCCTGCGCCAGAACATGGCAAGCAGACGGGTCGAGGTCAAAGCGGTTTACACCGAGTTTGACCCCAACGACACTCCTGAAAAGCTAAAAGCTATGCGTGAACACGCTGAAAAGGTTCAGCGTAAACTGGCTGAAAAGCGTGCCCTCAAAGGTTGAGGGTGCGCAATCGCCCGGGCGAAAATTTTTAAAAAAATTTTAAAATACCTATTGACATTTTGAAGGACTTGTGATAGTATAATAATTGTCAAGGGGAGAGGCAAACAGCGAAAGGGCACTCGAAAAAAAATGAAAAGAATTCAAAAAACCCCTTGACAAACTTCCTTAAATGTGATACAATAAAGATACAGTAAAGGAAAGGAGACAAGTAAATGCCGAACGCACCGCCTAGATAACTAAACATTGATTAAATTATAAAAATAAATTCTGTCTAGCGTATGGATTAACGCATGAGGTGAAAACTATGAAAGTAAAATGTAGGATTAAAGGGTTGAGTACCGCCCGATGACACAAAAAGGTACAAGGGCAAAAAGGTGGTGGGACTGGCCACCCACCACCGCCCGACACTGGAAAACTTTGCACCTTTAGTTTAATGGTAGAATAGCAGACTCTTAATCTGTCAGATGTGGGTTCGAATCCCACAGGGTGTACTCTTCCACTTATAATCTGTTCCTCCTCTCTTGGTCGCTCTGTCACTTCAACGTGGCAGAGCACACCCGGGCAAAATTTTTTTTAAAAAAGTATTGACAAACGTTTTCCCATGTGATATTATTAATTCAGAAAGAGAGGTAAAAAGAAATGGCAATCAGAACTGTTATAACACAAGATTTTTTTGGTAGACTTGCTGATTTTGAAATCGTTTGGGAAACGGTTTGCATGACTTGTACTTTCGCCGTTGGTATTCAGACTGACAAGCGCAACGAGTTTACTATCTTCCATGTAACAAACATGGGCAGAAATGACATTTACACTGTTCTTGATACTGGTTTTCTTGATGTCTATAAAAAATATAATTATAGCATAGAAGAAAAAGTTAAAAAAGAAATGAAAAAAGTTATTAAAAGGGTCTTGACAGCAAGGGCTAAAAGTGGTATGATTACTGTAGAACAGATAGAGAGGTGGGCAAAAAATGAAAATTGAATCTCGTTTAAACTATTACATTCTCTTTGATGACAGATTCTATCTTTACATATTCGGCACTCTTTCATTTGCAAAAGATAAAGCTGTCTTGGCGATGGGAGAATACAATTTCACAAAAGCGGAAATCCGTTTAAGAAGTACCGATGAAACAATAGTTACATTAGAAAGGGAATAAAAACCTATGAATGAAAAAATTAAACAGCTGATGGACGCTTTGCAGTGTTCAGAAGAGGAAGCCCGCCAGTTAATTGCGGATGATGAAGCAATCGACAAGGGCGAAAAACTTTTCGAACTGTCAGCAGAAGAAAAAAAAGTTGCTAAGTCAATGGTGTCTACTGGAACCAAGAAACGCACCACCACCGCAACCAAGAGAGAAAGAAAACCTGACGAGGAAAAACAAGAAATCATCTCAAGGATTGCTGGCTTTCTGTCAACGTGTGACATCACTTATGATGTAAAGGTGGTTAATAAAGAAAGAGAAATTTCTCTTTTGATTGGTGCAAATGACTACACAATCACTTTAACTAAACATCGTCCCTCTAAAAAGTAAGCGCTCCTCATGGGGCGCTTTTGCGCCCGGGCGGGTTAGTCGGCACTAACAAAACTTTTTAAAAAACTTTTCAAAAAGGTGTTGACATTCAAATACCACTGTGCTAATATCATAATTGTCAAGAGGGAAAGCACTTAGCAAATAGCTAAGCCCCCAAAGTAGGGATAAGCTGAAGATGAAATCCTCTGCAAGGGAAAGTAAATTTGACGCAAACGCTTTGAAAAAAGTTGCAGATTTTTTCAAATCTCTCTTGACAAAAGAAACCACAAGTGCTAATATAAAATCACAAAGTACAGAGAAGGAAAACTCAATAAACCAGAAAGGATTGATACTATGACGAAAATGACTTACGCACAGGCTCTGGAAATCGCAATCGCTTCTGTTTCTGATGAGGTCGCTGTTGAAAGACTGAAAGCCCTCAAGGCTCAGCTTGCAAAGCGCAACTCTGGTGAGAGAAAGCCCACCAAGACTCAGAAAGAAAATGAGGTCATCAAGGGTCGCATCCTGGAAGTACTGACTGTTGAAGGTCGTCAGTGCAAGGACATCGCAAGCGATGTTGAAATCTCTGTCAACAAGGCTTCCGCTCTGCTCAAGCAGTTGGTCGAGGGTGGTCTGGCTGAGAAGTACATCGAAAAGCGTGTAACCTACTTCAAGGCGGTTGAGGGTTAAACCCTCAGCCCCCTTGAGGGGTCGCCCCGGGCAAAAATTTCTGAATTAAATTTAAAAAAGTATTGACAATCTAATAATAATGTGATAGTATTAAATCATCAAGAGAGAGAAAAGGAGAAAAGAAATATATAAAGGAATTGGAAAAGAAATAATAATCAGCGGTGATGGTCTTGATAAATGGTTCGAAACTATGATTAAAAAGTATCCCAACAGCAAAACAAAAGAACATTTGGAAACTGTTTGGATGATGATGGAAGGTAGCACTGTTCACAATGATTCTTTAAAGACTTTTTTTGAGGGAGAATAAAACAATGACAAAAACAGTTTGGCTTATTATAGACGAAACCACAAATTCAAAAACAGAACTGACCTATTATCATTTCGGTAAAGGCCCGCAGTTTCCTGCATGGTACATGGAAGCTGACCATGTTTATACTGTTGAAATGATTTGGAATTTTAAATTATTAAAAACTCCAAAATTGTTTTTCAAATGCCTGACACACTTTTACATTATTAAATAAAAGGAGATGATACCATGGAAGAAAAAGAAAAAATCTATTGTCCTGTAAATGGTTGGGATTGTCCCTACTGGCGTAAAGATGGAACATGTTCAATGTATCCTGAAGCTGACCCCATTAATGAATGTGATGATTTTGCCACGTTTTGGGATGAAGATGATGATTATGTGGTGAGGGAATAACTCCCTTGCCACAAATGCCCGGGCGCAATTTTTTTTAAAAAAAGGTATTGACAAACCAATAGAAGTATGATAGTATTAAATCATCAAGAGAGAGGAGAACAAAACAATGACAAAGAAACAGATTTCCAAAGCTACCTACGTTAACATCTCTAAGAAAGAAAGAAAAGAAATCATCAAAGCCAATCGTGGCGAAACCTTTGTGGGATGCCGTCCTGCTTACTTCGCTGACAAAACCAAATACAACAGAAAGAAATTTAAAAAGGAAGGGTTTAGCTATGATTACAATTAAATGGCGTAAACCATACATTGTAGAATGGCTATGGTTTAAATTCATTCCAAAAGATTATTACCTACCAACAGAAAGGAGATAACTACTATGTCAAAAGTTTCAATGTGGGAATCACACGCTCATTATGTATCTGAGGTATACGGCGCTCATGTAGACTGGGACGAACGCTTCTACGAATGTCCAGAGTGCGGCGAACCTATTTACGAATGCGACTGGACTGACGAAGAACTTTGCGACGCTTACTGTCCTGTGTGCGGCTTCGATGAAGAAGACGTCGAGGAAGATGACTGCGACTACGAGGTCGGCTATGACCCATACATGGGGTGCTTCACGGATGACTGTTAAGGTCATCCGAGTTGCCCGGGCGGCTTTCGCGCACTAAAGTGTTAAAGAAAAATTTTAAAAAACTTTTCAAAAAAGTGTTGACATCTGTTTGCTGAGGTGATAATATCATAATTGTCAAGAGGGGAGAGCCGAGAATAACGGCACCGAGTACAAAATAACAAGGTTAAGTATTAAATAATAATAGACCATCTTTCAAAAAAATGAAATATTTTTTGAAAAACCTCTTGACAAATAAATGAGCAGATGATATAATGAATCTACAAGGTAAGGAAAGTCAAAGAAGTCAACCAACAAAAAACTTAAAAAAAGTTAAAAAAAGTTCTTGACAAACGAAACACCTTGTGATAACATTAAATCATCAAAGAAAACAAAACAATCTCAATCAAAGAAAGGTAAATGGTGGTAACTATGACGAAGATGACTTATGTACAGGCTATCGACTCTGCAATCAATGGCAACATCAATGACGAGGTTCTGGAAAAGCTGGAAGCTCTGAAGGCTCAGCTGAATAAGCGCAACGCTTCCGACAGAAAGCCGACCAAGGCTCAGAAGGAGAACGAAGTTCTCAAGGCTCAGATGGTCGAGTTCCTCGCTGATGGTGAAGGTCGCCAGTGCAAGGCTGTCGCTGAACACTTCGGCATCTCTGGTAACAAGGCTTCGGCTCTGCTGAATCAGCTTGTGAAGTCCGAGGTGCTGACCAAGTACACGGAAAAGCGTGTGACCTACTTTAAGGTCGGTGAGGTGGCTTGACCACCTCGCCCCTCTGGGGATATAGTCCAACGGTAGAACGAGTGGCTGTTAACCACTTAATGGGGGTTCGATTCCCTCTATCCCCGCTCTTCATTAATCTAGAGGTTTGGTGTACTCGGTGGCACAGATTTTGCGGAGTTCGCTCGTAAGCAAAGCAAGGGCAGGTTCGATTCCTGCAACCTCTTTTCTAATCTGGGGGTGAGAGTGGCAAGGAACAGCCACCGCCGAAGCCGAAAGGCAATAGCGCCACTTACAAAAGTGTGAGAGCGGGTTCGAATCCCGTCGCCTCCATTAAAATCTTATAATTTGTTTCCTCCTTTCTTGTTGAGCCTTCACCGCTTTAATGCGGTGAAGTGCGCCCGGGCGCCCCTCAAAAATTTTTTTAAAAAATTTCAAAAAAGTCTTGACATTTACCCACAATCTGTTATAATAAATTTATCAAATGAAGAAAAGAAAAAGAAAGGACAAAACAAATGGACAAATACGTTGTAGTCATTGACACCGAAACCGCAAACTCTGTTGAACAGCCTTTACCCTATGACTTTGGGTGGGCAGTTGTTGACACTGAGAAGGGTGAAATAGTCAGAAAATTCAGCTATGTGTGCGCTGAAATCTTTCTGGACAAAGACCTCATGGCTCAGGCTTACTTTGCGGAAAAAATCCCTATGTATTGGGATGACATTCAGACAGGCAAGCGCACTCTCAAGCGTTTGCTGAATATCCGCAAAGAATTTCAGAATTGTCTGAAAACTTATGGCATCAAGCAGGTTTGTGCTTACAACATGGGCTTTGACAAGCGTGCGTCACACAATGACATTCGTTACATTACAGCATCAAAATACAGATGGTTCTTTCCCTATGGTGTAGAATTTGTCTGCATTTGGCACATGGCTTGCACAAGTTTTCTGAAAACTTCTGACTATGTGAATTTTGCGACAATTCATGGATTTGTATCTGAAGCTGGAAACATTCAGACTTCTGCAGAAGTTGCCTACCGTTTTCTGACAAATGACCCTGAATTTGTGGAATCTCACACAGGTCTGGAAGATGTCGAAATCGAAACCGCAATCCTCATGTATTGTCTGAAAACTGGTGACGAAAACATGAAGTTTCAGCCTTATTCTGCTTGTTGGAGAAATGTTCAGAGAATGGCAAAACAGATGGAACTTGAGGAGACTTTCGCACATTAAAGTGCGAAAGTCGCGCCCGGGCAAAAATTTTTTAAAAAGGTATTGACAAACCAATAGAAAGATGATATTATTAAATCATCCAAAAGAAAGGAGATAAACAAATGGGAATCTGTGAAGGATGTAAAGAAGTATGTATGTGCGCTGATTGCGTTTTCAATCCTCATTATGCGGTGAATACTCCGAAGCCTTGCATCATGGCAGACTGTAACATCTGTAAGGACTTCGACATGATTTGTAATTTTTGCAATCAACATTTATCGGTTGAAGTTCTCGACCTGCTTAGGGAGTTACAGACCCCCTAAAGCCCCGGTATTTTGCGGCCGCGCGAGGACCGCCGGGACGAGCGTTGTTCGGCGAAATGCACAAAAAAGCGTATTTTTTTGTGCATTTTTTTGTGCATTATTCCGATATTGCATTTGCCTGAAACGTGTGCTACTATAGACTCACAAGGGGAACAGAAGTCAACCTCAAGCCCCTCGAAAAAAAATTAAAAAAAGGGGTTGACAAGCTAGCACAGAGGTGCTAATATAGAGTCAGAGATAAGGAAAGGGGATGATTCCGTTGGGCTAGCTAACTGAAGATGGGAATAAGAGCGTACAGGCTCTGGCGCTAGAGGTCGCGGTCTTTGGGCGCCCACGAAATGTCCTAGGGTGTGTGGTAGCCGCATCACACACCACCAAAAAAAATAAAAAAACTCTTGACAAGCCAAATCGCCTGTGATAATATAGAGTCAGAGATAAGGAAAGGAGACAAGCCATGAAGCTGATAAGGGCGGTGCGGTAACGCACTAAACACCATAAGCGGTGTTATAGGCTCGCCATCATAGCAGAGTTTCGGACATGGGATTTACCTTGACGGGTGTCCGTGGAGATGGTCAAAAAAATCCCAAAAAAAATTGAAAAAAGGCTTGACAGATGCCCCGAAATCTGCTACAATAACTAATGTAAGGTAAACAAACACCAAAAGAAAAGGAGAATGGTACTATGAAGAAAATGACTTATGTAGAGGCTCTCAACTTCGCAATCGAGGCACTTGACAATGAAGAGGTCGTTGACCGTCTGACCGCTCTGCGTGACGCTACTGTAAAGCGTAACTCCGCAGACCGCAAGCCCACCAAGACTCAGGCTGAGAATGAGGCTATCAAGGCTGACATCCTCGCTGTACTGGCTGACGGTGTGGCTCGCACTGTAACCGAGGTCATGGCTGAGGTTCCCGCGCTGACCTCTAATCAGAAAGCCTCTGCGCTGATGACTCAGCTGAAAGAGGGCGGTCTGGTGACTCGTGAACTCATCAAGCGCAAAGCCTACTTTAAGGTGGCTTGATGAAACCGAGGGGGATACCCCCCTCGGCTCGGCCCGGGCAAAAATTTGAAAAATTTTCAAAAAACCTCTTGACATTTCACTTTGAAAGTAGTAATCTATACTCAGAAAGGAGATGAAGAGTATGAAGGTTGATGAAAAGCGTGTTGCACAGTTGATGAAAGCTCTTGATTGCACGAGGGAAGAAGCCCTCGAACTGATTGCCGAAGATGAGGCGGTAGACAAAATGACCTCAAAAGAGGTCAATGCAGACCTCACCGCTGAACAGAAAAAGGCGGTCAAGAAAGCCACTGGAACAGGTGAACGCAAGCGCACAGCCGTCAAGCGTGAACGCAAGGTGGACGTAACTAAAGGACGTTTGCTGAATGATTACCGTGTCCTTCTGGAAGGACTCGGCGCACAGGTCGAACCGCTTAAGACCGAAGCGGAAATGCATTTCACCTTTGAAGGTGCAAGCTACACGGTCAAGCTGATTAAGCACAGACCGCCAAAGGCTTAAGCCCACGGCGGTCTAGCCGACCGGTCAAAAATTTGAAAAAATTTTAAAAAAAGGGGTTGACAACATGAAAGAAAGGTGATAGTATTAACTTATCAAATGAAAGAGAGGAAGACCTAATGAAGAAAAATTTTGCAATCGGCGATACTGAAACACTCAACGGCGCAACGAATCCTTACTGCTTCACCTATCATGTAGCTTTTGTAGCCTTCACACGCAAGAAAGAAATCCTCGATAAAATCAACATCGTTATCCTTGAAAACCTTCAACTTGACAAGTCCGAATTTTACGGACGCTTCAAGAAGGAATACTACAGAGACCTGCTCAAGGGTGAGGGCGTGACCATCTGCTATACTGAGACTGAGGCTCTGGAAGTTCTGCGCGCATGGTTCACGAAATGGAACATCAAGGTCATCGGCGCACATAACTCTGGCTTTGATTTCACCAAAACCTTTTTAAAGTATGTGGTCGAGGACTTCGACTTCATCGACACACAGTTTGCCTTCTTTGACACTATTGGTCACTATGCCAAATTCAAAAAGTTCTGCGCCGACAATGGCTATGTGACCGCAAAAGGTAACTGCCGTATGACTGCTGAAGTCTGCTATCGTTTCATCAGCGGAGACAACGACTTTGTCGAAGAACACACAGCACTCTCCGACAGTGAGATAGAGGTACAAATCCTCTTTGCAGTGTGGGATACTCACAGAAAGTTTACAAGAAATGAACACAAGGGCGAAAAACTTTATTTACAGGTAAAAGCGTTTTAATGCGCTTTTACCTCGGCCCGGGAAAAATTTTTTTAAAAAAAGGGGTTGACAATCCAAAAGAAGTATGATAATGTATAGACAGAAAGAGAGAAGGGGGAAATAAAAATGAAGATTTGGTTTGATATGGACGGAACGATAGCCGACCTCTATGGGGTCGATGGATGGCTTGAAATGCTGATTGCGCAGGACGCTACGCCGTACGCAGTGGCAAAACCTCTGGTGAATCTGAGCGCACTTGCTCGGCTGATGCACAAGGTTCAGCGCCTCGGCTTTGAGGTCTGCATTGTTAGCGCACTTGCAAAAAACAGCACTGCTGACTATGATGAAAAGGTCAAGACCGCAAAAATGGAATGGCTCAACAAGCATCTGGCAAGCGTGCGGTTTGATGAAATCCGCTTTGTGCCGTATACTTTCAAAAAGAATGACGTCAACACTGGCGCCGACATTCTTTTCGATGATGAAGAAAGACACCTCAGCGCATGGACTGGAACCGCTTATCATGCAAGCGCAATTCTCGAAACCCTTCGGGCAATCGCCTGAAGGGCTGGCCCGGGCAATTTTTTAAAAAATTTTTCAAAAAAGTATTGACAGCTATTTCTTCATGTGTTATTATTATTTCAGAAAGAGAGGTAATAAGAAATGGAAGAAATGAAATATTGTTTAATTTATGACCTTGGTATGTATGATGATACCACTGTTTGCGAAGAATTCGAAACTATAGACGAACTTCTTGAAAGATACGAAGAAATTAAATGGGATGTGTGCGAAATTACTGCTTGGGAAGATGATAAAAAAATAGCACCTTGGTTTAAAAAATAATAATATATCAAAAAAAAAGAGGTAAAGAAAAATGACAAGAGAAGAAATTATAACCAAAGTCAAAAACTATTGCGATTATGAACTGAAAGGAATCGACAAATTTCGCTATAGCCCTGAAGGTGCATTAACTCGTTGCTATGGTGCAGTGATGTTCATTGTTCACGCTTTTGATGCGTATGATGAACTCGGCCCATGGTGGAATGATGAAATACATCCAAAATTTAGAGAAAAGGGGGCTTATTAAAATGCCAAAACTTTATTCAAGAATCAATGACCATGAAACTGTTTTAGAACTCTGGGGCGCCAGCACCAAACACCCCGACAGTGTTTTTTATTTCTCAGACTTTCATCTCTCCGAATGGTTTGAGCCTGAGGAACAGACCGTTCCGTGGCTTCTGGAGTGCGCTTCAAAAATGAATTTTCCTTATCATGCTTTCAGTCTGGCGCAGTGGGCTTGCGACAGATACAGAGAAAGTCGAGGGTGGAACGATTAGTTCCGCCCTCTTTTTGCGCCCGGGTGACTTTAAGGCGGATTCTACCCGGGCACTTTAGCGCGTTAACGCGTTACAACTTTAATGTGTGAAAGCTGTCGGCCCGCGCGCGGGCGTGCGGAGCCGTGTCGCCGCTCGGTAACCATATGGCAAAATTTTTCGGGCAAAAGCTGGCATATGCGCGCTCCACCAATCATCCCGGAACCCGAGCGGGGTCCGCTCGGTCACCGCATATGCAACTGTTTTAAAAACATTTGTTAAGTTTTTAAAAATTTTTTACGAAAATATTAAATTTTTCGCAGAAAATTTAATATTTTTTTAATTTTTTATACGATTGTAAATTGATTTTTATAAAAATTTTTGTTATAATATATATGTAAGATAAAAAAAGAAATAAAAATTCAAAGGAGACATAGCTATGTTTAGTAGAGAAGACATTCTGGAACAGCTGCGTAAAGGCGCCGACGCATCTGATATTGCCCAGAAAATGGCTGATGCAATCAATGGGGCACTCTCTGACTTTGAGGCAGAGAAGAATAAAGCAAAAGAGGCAGAGGCTAAGAAAGAAAAAGAGATGCGCATTGATGCTGGCAAGATTGTAGACGTCCTGACTGGCTTCTACAATAAGTATTTTGGTGAAATTGAACTCGATAAAGAGGAAAGAGAAGACCTCGTGGATGCAGTAATTGGCATGTCTAGAGACGCCATGAAAGAAATTGAACACATCCAAAAGGTAACTAAAAACATAAGAGACGCGTTTGGCGCGCCGAGCGCAGAAAAAGAGATTGATGATGAGGCTCTGCGCAAATTCTTGGCTACGCTTTAATTGAATTTGCCAAAAACAGAACGACCAGGTGAAGACCTGGTCGTTTTTTCATTTTTAACTCCAATAGAGCTAACTAGAAAAGAGTTGTGAAATAACAAAAAAGAGGGCGTAAAACCCTCTTTTTTGTTACGAAAACGATAACGACAAATTAAAGACCGTTCGGGTCCCGAGCGGGCGCAGGCACCTTCCCCAATTTCCCAATTTCCCAATTTACCCCATCGCTCACTATTATTTACTATCCACAATCTATTCTTTATATTTTATAATCTACAATCTACTATTTATAATTCTGCTTCCACTATCTACTATCTACTATTTATTCTACTTCTCCACTTATGATTATTATTTATGTCCAATCATCTATACTCTATAATTAATTATTCTATACTTTATATTTCTTTATACCTATGACCTAATCTTATCTTTCCGCACAAATCCTTCTATCACAATTCGTTTCTTATCTTCCTTCTCATTCTTCAATCTCTCAATCTCCCTCTTCATCATCATAATCTCTTTCTTCATCTTCTTTATCTTCCCCATTCATATACCTCTCCATCAAAGTAAAAAATAAATCTTGATAAGTATCTCTTTCCTTCTCTAATTGTTTAATTCTTCGCTGAAGCCTTGCAATCTCGTTCATAATAAGCCTTCCCTGCATCTCCTAAAGCATCCCAAGAGTCACAATCAAAATGTTTGCGCGGACTACAAAAAATAACAATAGAGTCATCTTTTTCTTCATAAACACTAAAATAATAATGCGGATACGCATCTCCAGTAGATATAGAACTAATCATACGTACTCTCATAATTTTCTCCTTAACATCTTATCAATATCTTCATCAACTGCGCTCAGGGCTTTATCCCATTCATTATCTTTTACTTTAATCTCTTTTCTATTTTTCTTTTCTGG
>JAEEGL014566150.1_pt1 | contig 17293 bp, 16 predicted proteins | sample 9134231 | NCBI WGS metagenome assembly JAEEGL01 (sample SAMN16246548, study PRJNA631951) | gut metagenome | biome: gut microbiome; feature: rumen; material: fiber-attached | host: Bos | place: Iran: Karaj | collected 2018-10
ACCTGAACAGGTCTCATTTTTGATTCACCTCATAAATAAAATCATTCAATTCTTTCTGGGATACAAACTCTCTCTCCATACTTTCCAATAATTTCCACGTCAGCTTATCTACCACTTGTATTTGCGGATTTGACTTCCAATCCGGAAACAATTGAAGACATACTTTTTGCATCTCCCGAAAATAATCAAGCGGCAAGACGGCATCCCCATGTTCGCCGGCAAAAAAAATAGTTTCGCAATAATAGGTCCACAAAAAATAACAGGCAATTACATCTTTGTATTTTTCATAGAGTTCGGAACGTTCCATACAATCCGACAAAAGCATCAATTGCACCTTGGGATGATCCAAAAGCTGTCTCCCGATTCTGGATGTCACCACCGAGCCCTCATGCAAGTGATACAGATATAGTCCCTTTTCGCAAAAATAAACTCTTTTTACATATAAAAACAAAGGATACACAAATAATGGTTCTTCATAAACCACATTTTCGGCAAACTTCACTCCTGTTTCATGAATCAAGCTTGTTTTATAAAATTTATTGGTACATCCATAGGTTACCTGTGTGGCATTTAAAAACCCTATCCTGTCGTCATGCGTATTTATTTCCACCAACCGATTTCCCAAAGAAACCTTATTCACCCGTATCTGATCACCTAAAACCAACGTATGATTAAACTGAATAATATCCGTTTGGTTCTCTTCGGCTATCTCATATAAAGTCTCCATAGCATCCGGCACTAATTCATCATCGGAATTTAATAATTGCAAATACTTTCCAGACGCATAGGATATTCCAACATTAAACGCTCCTCCCGGTCCCCCATTCGTATCCGAATGAATCACCATAACCGTTTCCGGTGCATCTTTCTCAATCCTAAGAAGAGCATCCCACGTGGCTCCGTTATCCGTAGACGCATCATCCACAAATATACACTCCAGGTTGTCCCGACCAATGGTCTGCTTCTTTACAGACTCCCAGCATCGTTCAATGGTATCCGCCACGTTATAACAATTAACAACAATGGATACTTTTTTCATAAAAATATCTCCCACCTGCATCTACTGTTCTTTGGTTATGATTTCAAGTATTGACTCTGCCCGGTTCGACCATGTTTGAGAATTCAAGCACTTTTTATATCCATTTTCCGCTATCTTTGCGAGTGTGGTAAAATCCGGTTCTTCCAACAACTCTTTCATTCGACAGACTGCTTTTTCCGGATGACTCATATCAAAAAATAAAATATCTTCTTCGTTTACAAATAGCTCGGACAAAAAAGGACTTTCATCAATGAGACATACCGATCCGTTTAACATGGTATTAAACGGTCGCTCACTGCTTCCGTTTTTATGCCACGGAAGAAAATTCAATGTGATTTTGGTGTCTCCCATTAATCTGTTACACTCTTCCGGAGATATTCGGGAATGAATATGAATGTTTTCTCCGTATTGATAAGATTCATCCTCCCAATTGTTACCATAAATTTCCACTGAAACACCAGCTCGATCCAACGCCTGTAACATTTTTTGTTTATAAAATCTTCGTGCTACAAATTCTATATAAATCGCAATCACTTCATTTATCCGGCGCAAAGCGTCATCCGTAACATTCGGAGCATAGTAGCGCAACGTTTTTTCTATTGCTTCTTCCGTAGTAAGTGAACCGTCTTCTTTCATTAACGATGTACACTTTTCATAGAACTCTTTTCCCCCGTCCGGGAAGAATTCCAAAGGAGGATACGCCCTTACTTTTTCCTGACAGTCCCCGAAAAAAGCCACATCCGTTTTCCTCTCAGAAAAACTATGTGAAGCAGATTCTATCTCTCCTCCGTTTGGAACGAAGTATACGTTTTTGACGTTGGAATAATACCTCCGAATAAATTCAATATGTCTTTTATCCAAGCAAATGGCAGAATAATTCTTAAGCGGATGATTTAACATATCTCCAAAATTTCTGGGATGATCTTGAATAAAACTGTATATCGGCACATTATATTTTTCCCAGAAATTTTCATTCCCTTCCGACAGCAACGCGCCTATGTTGTTAAAGCAGAAAAAAACAGCCTCTCCGGATGTCACAAAATGGTTTAACTCTTCTCCCGCCGTACGTTCCAAATCGTTTGCGTCAATAAGATAACCGTTCACATTTTTCTGTCGGAATGTCTGGATCAAACAGTCGGTAAAATAATCCAATGCAGGGATCATCCCCTTAATCATCACAATTTTCAATTCTATTCTCCATAAAATGTACGAACCAATCCCTCAAAATCACTACTCTGAAGATAAGGAATAATCTCAACTATTTTTTCGTCCGGAGCATCCCACCATTTCATTTCCTGAAGAATTTCAATCTGTTCCGGAGAAAAGCGATATCGAATATGCCTTGCCGGAACTCCGCCTACGATACTATATGGCTCCACATCCCTAGTCACCAAAGCATTTGCTCCAACGATAGCTCCGTCGCCAATGGTTACACCCGAGAGAATCTTTGCTCCGTTTGCAATCCAAACATCATTTCCGACAACAATATCGCCCTTTATTTTAACGTTTGGTTCAAGATACGAAAAGCTCTGTAGTTCCTGACTGAAAGGATATGTCGTAAACCAATCTCCATTATGTTCACCGCCCAAAAGGAACAAGACATCATTATTAATTGAACAAAACTTTCCTATCGTCAGATGTACATCCTGATTATCCCATGCCTGAATGCTAAATAATCCATATGAAAAATCTCCAATTGTCACTTGCGAGTTTTCATGCTGTTTTTTCAGCAAATCATATTTCATTCTTACAATTTGAAACTCTTCTAATGCTCCCATTTTTACTCCTCGTTTTCTCCATAAAACCCCAAATCATATAGTATGTATTTTTTATATTTTCGATTATTTAAAAACAGTGCCGCCGAAGACCCCAGTGTATTTCCGGCAATCAAGCTTTCACACTTGGATAAAAGGAACAACGAACTTAAGTATTCCAATCCAAAGGTATACAAATCCAGACGATTGCGAACCATTAAATCCGTAAGAACCACTTCTCTGTTTTCGTCTTTTGCCGTTTCATAATACGAAGGCATATAATGGCGTTTATTTGTAAGAACAGGTGTGTCGGGAAACTTTTCCCGAAACACCTCTTCCATTGATGCCTCATCACTGGCCAGATAGATCCCGTCATATTCTTCAGTCACCAATTCCGTCTCCACATCGGCCAACACCTGTTTTATACCTGGTTGAATAGGATGATCCTTCGGATGAGCATCTCCTAAATCTGTACCTCTGACCAGAACGCCCAGAATTTTCTTTTCTCCAATAAGTTCATCATACTCTTTATTTATATACTCTTCCGAAATCTCGTTTAGCTTAACAAATTCACGATAAAGATTTGTAGCACACAACAACTCCCTGGGAATCAGATTTGCCTTATAACCCGGTCCCCACACCGGCTCTATCTCATAAAGATGCTCCACATTCTTTCCGTATTCATCCAAATCTATGCCCAATATTTCGTGGGGCTGTAAGAAGAAAGCCGACCACAGATTCGGCAGGCCGTCTCCCCCCGGTACCTCTACCACAGGCAGCATCCCACGATACAGGCACTCCGCCATCCTGGCTACCATATCATTTACAAAACACATATTCAGATTTTTATATTCAAAATAGCCTCTTGTTATATGACAAATCGGCATATCTTCACAAACACATTTGTCCAAACGGAAATCCATTAAAAACAGCATACGCTGCATATATTCTTCAAGAAACCCCATTATATTCTCCCTTGCCTGTCATTCTTATTCTATTATATTCTTTTACCGAAATCATCTCGCGTTTGCTATAATAATCCTATAGTTTTTCATATTTTTCGGAGGTAATATGCAAAAAAAAATCAGCATCATCATCCCTGTATACAATGGAGTATCCGTCATCGACAGATGCATGAAATCCGTACTCAATCAAACCATAGGATTGGAGCAAATGGAAATCCTTTTGGTAGACGATTGTTCCACCGATGACACCTTTACCCTGTTAAAAAAATATGAACAGACATATCCTGATATCGTCAAAGTATTGCAAACTCCCAAAAACCTTCGTGTAGGCGGAGCAAGAAATCTCGGTATTCAAAATGCTACCGGCACCTACCTTGGCTTTGTGGATGCCGATGATTGGATTGAGCCTTTCATGTACGAGCATATGATAGAAAAAGCCGTCACCTACGACTGTGATGTTGTAAACTGTCGCTCTTTCCGGGATGCTGAATACTACATGGCAAACGAAGTCATCCGAACCGAAAAAGAAGATATGGGCATCGTCATCACAAACGATAAGGAACGCTCCGATTTTATTGTTTCCAATGTAATTGGCACATGTCTGGCTTTTCATATCTATAAGCGAGGTATGATAATGGATCATCATATTCTTTCTCCGGAAGGATTAGCCTACGAGGATAACGTTTTTGATCCTATGGTTTACCTTTATGCCAATCGAGTCTATTTATTGGAAGAACGCCTCTATCACTACTATATCAATCCCAACTCCATTGTACTGTCCTTGGATAAGCCCTATCACATGGACTTTTTTAAAGTCGGAGAAATACGATACAACGAATATATAAAGCGAGATGCGTTTAAGCTCTACAACGAAGCTGTTTCCTTCGACTACCTTATGGGTTTTTACGTGGCCGGATTAAAAATACTGTCTCTCCGTTTCAGCGCACCTCAAATCAAAGCCTTTAAACAATTGCGTGCCGAAACCCTTTCGAGGCTTGATGATATACAAAACAATCCATATATACCCGCATACACTTCCGAATTGCAAAAAATACAAATTGCCATGCTAAACGCAAAAATGACTGATGATGACATTGCGGATTTTTTGTCCATTGTAAAGCAAAGCTATCTTAATCATTAATCCAATCGGTATTAGACCTGTTCAAAGAATTCACAAGCTAATTCCTTCGTCATATTTTCAAGTTCGGATTTAGTTAAAACCGGCTCTCGAATCGTGTCCAACACCCGTCCCACCTTTGGTTCCAGGTTCATCAAATACCGGTTTTCTTCATAATTCGGATAGTTTTCCAAGACTGTTCTTTGCATTTCCAAAAACACATCCAAAGGAAGAACACCTCCACAGCCGGCGTTTATAATCGTCTCTACATAGTATGTCCAAATAAAGTAAAACTCTATTTCTTTCTCATAATTCCTTGTATACTCTTCCGGCATTTGTCTCAAAAAATCCAATAGCATTTTTTGTACTTTGGGATGATCCTTCAGGCAAGATGCAAGGAGTGTCTCCGTGGAGCTCTCACTATGTGCACGCATATTATATAGGCCTTCTGTTGAAATAAGTATTCTTCGAGCCGTAAAATACATTGGGTATACAAATAGCGGTTCCTCATAAACCATATGTTCAGGAAAATAACTACCTGTTTCCTCCCATAAAGACCTTCGATAAAAATAATTGTGATGCGCGCATACCAACATACCGGATGTCAGCATATCTTTTCGTTCAATCATATTTGTCAAATCAAACAAATGATTCTCACTACAGAAATTATCATTTAAACCTTTTCCGTTAGGATGATAATAATCAAACTGAATTAAATCCGTTTCATTTTCCTTAGCCAATTTATAAAGCACTTCCAAAGCCTGTAATTCTAACCAGTCATCCTGATCTAGAAATTGGAAATATTCCCCGCTTACATATTTTAGTGCCTCATTTCGTGCGCCACCCTGCCTTCGATTATCCGGGAGTCGAATAATGAGTACATTCTCAGGATATTCCTTCTCCATTGCTAAGAGCATTTCCCATGTACCATCCTCCGAGTAATCATCCACAAAAATACATTCCATATTCTCGATACCAATGGTTTGATTCTTTAGCGATTCCCAGCATTTCTGTATATATTTTTCTCCATTATGACATGGTGTTATCGTTGTAACTTTCTTCATTTAACAAATCCCATTTTTATTCATTTCAGTCAATGCAATCTCTATTTTTTGCAATACATTTTCTGCCAAATAACATTCAGCTGCCAAATAACATTTTTTGCTGTCGGGATACGGCAGCAGTCCCGATGCTATGCATTGCAAAATTTCCGCTAATTGATCCGGTCGATCCTGCTCATAAAGATATCCATTCTCACCCGGCACAAGATAATCTATTAATCCTTGAACCGGCGTCGATATCACAGGCATGCCTGATAACATCGCCTCAGCAGCCGCCAAAGGAAATCCCTCAAAATAAGAAGACATCACCAAAAATCCATCCTCTTTTAATTCTTCCCATGGAAAATCCAGCCAGCCCAAAAATTCCACTCGATCTTTCAATTGCAGATCTTCACACAACTCCTTTAAATCATCCCGTTCCTCTCCATCACCAACATATTTTAAGCAAAACTCCTCCGGAGCTTGGCTTAACGCCCGAAGCACTAATTGGGGATTCTTTTCCGAACTAAAACGTCCTATAAATACCAATGAATATTTATTTCTCTTATCTGAGAAGAAAGTCCTCTCGGAAGGAATCGGGTTTCCGATTTCATAAATAATCGAATCCGGATACTTATTTGCAATAGTCATCGCGCCATTATGATTAATGCATAAATGACCTTTCGCTTTTTCCAGACATTCTATGCCACCCACTCCATCTTTCGCATAGTGTTCCAAAGATCCATGTAAATACGAGCATAAATAAGATTGTAGACTTAATTCCTCTAATGTCTCTGCTACATATCGAACAATCAGCGGCCATCCGGTAGCAAGAATTATATCCGCAGCACCTTTTTCCATCACAAACTTCTTGTAATGATCCTTCATCTCCGATAGATATGTGATTTGATCTCGCGTTGTAAGGCCATAGTATTCAATGCTTTCATCAAGCCATCCGGTTCCTGTATCCAAAATCTGAATCACTCGGATTTTGAATCCTCTTTCATTTATGTAACGGCAAATTTGATTTAAAACATTTTCCAATCCACCCCGGCTTGCCACAGCAAGAACAATATCCACAGCGATACGTTTTTCATTCATTAATTGTTTTTCGTTTCCATTCATAATCGCATTTCATCCGACTAATTCTACAAATACAAGAACAAATCTCTATCCAATTCCTTAGCCCTTTCAGCCCAGGAATGATGTTGTTTTGCTTTTACATAGCCCCTTTGAGCAAGGTTCTCTAAATCATCTGTTTTATTCAAAAGTGACCCTATCATACCCGGTAATTTTTCAATCTCCTGCAAGTCAAAAAAACCTATTTCTGCACAATCTAAAGATATTCTGTCATCCACATCATACGGATACAGTCCTCTGTACTGTTCCTTCATATATGCCGATGTATCCGTAATAGCAAATGCGCCTTGTAGCTGTCCATTAAACACCCGATCATGAGTCCCATCCTTAAACCAGGTCATAGTTGACAATACAATCTTCGAGTCAGCCATATAATCAATGATATCGTATGCTGATACACGCCCACGATAATCAACATTTAAATCTTTAATCCACTCAAAACTTTCCCAACCAAAACCAAACAGTGTCAAAGGTATTCCCGCCTCGGCCAAAGTGCGAACTGTTTTTTCTCGAAAGTAAGACACGATTTGAAGATCCACGTAATGCATATCAAAAATAAACTCCCGTAAATCTTCATCCTTCATTTCCACACCGTGTTCATGTAATAAGCCTTCCAGCACTTCTTCCGTTGTGTATTCCGGATGGTTGCAAAGATAATCAAACGTCTCATCTCCGATACGTTTTGCATCAAACTCATATTTTGAGAAATCCGGAAGTATTTTTTCCACATTCGGAGCAGAGATTCCTCCCGCATATAACACCTGTATTCTTCTATCCTTAAGAGGTTTTTTCTCTCCGCTTTTTTCAATTCCTCCATGGCCTAAAAATCCACACACAGGCACGTTGGGATAAAATCGGGTAACATAATTCATATGATTCATATCCGGACAAAGGACAATACTGTTTTCGCCAAGTTTTTTCAGGTTATGATCGAAACAGAAGGGATGATCCATCAGATAAGTAATTATGGGAATATGATACTGATCCCACACCACTTTTTTATCCGCCAGTTCCATAAAGGTGGAGAAGAAATTAAATGTAAATGCAGCGTTCACCGGTCCTTTCTGCAGGAAGGAGCCAAACTCCAGCATAGATTCTTCCAAATCATCACAATTAAAATCCAGCACCTCATATCCCATTTCCGAAAATGCCTTTTCCAACTGCAATGTAAAAATATCCAGCACATCGTAATTCCCCGTCAAAAATACCAAGCGTTTGTTTGGGATATAAGACTGTAGCAATTCAAACACTTTTTGTCGATATACTTCTCTCGAAAAAAAGGATTCATATGTTTCTCGAAGGTTTCTTTTTAACTCTGAGTATTCTTTTTCATTTCCTCTGAGTTCCACAGATTTTTCAAGCATATCCTTTATTGCCTGTGGATTCTCTTTTTCAAAAACATACTCATAGCCACCTATGATTTCAACAACACCACATCCGTCAGACAAAAGTGTAGGCAGCGACATCATCATAGCTTCAACCGCCACAGAAGAAACGGTTTCCATTCTGGAGGGACAGATTAAATAATCCATCTCGGACATCTTTTTAAAAAGTTCACTTTGAGGCAGTCGTCCCAAACGATGGACAGGGTAATTCTCTTCTGCTTTTTTAACCGGACTTAGATACTTCTCATCGCAGAACTCCTCATCTCCGCAAAAGTAGAATTCGAGGCGATTCAATAATTCCGGATCCAGGGATTCAATAGCCTCGATCAATAAATCCTGTCCCTTGGTGTAAGAGTAACTGCCCACGCATAGATACTTTATTTTATCTTCGTTTAAATCAACTGTCCCTTCATCGCCGGAGGCATCATCCACGTATAAGGAAACCAATTCGGCTTCCACTCCAAAAGTCTCTTGCAAATACTTTTTATTTAAAGGGCTTACCGCCCAAATATGGATATTTGGCTTCAGCTTCGCCATGTCAGGCAACACACCTGAAACCACCGAAAAATATTCTTCCGGTTCGTGAATCCACCAAACCGTCGGGACATCCGTATAGTTCAATACATGAATTGCCTCAAAAGTAACCAACGTATTGCAAAAGACCAAATCGAACCTCTTAAAGAAGGATATATATGTCTCCCATTTTTTCAGAATTTCTTTCTCAAAAGAAACCTCTATTCCGATTTCCTCAAATTCATCTTTTAACGGTCCGTCTTCAAGAGAAATCAACGAAACAGCATAGCCCTCATCACGCAAAAGACGCGCCACATTCAAAAGAGCAATGGGCGCACCTGTTCGCGACAACTGGTGAGTAATCATTAAAATTTTTCTGCTGCAATAGTGTTTCAATGCTTCTCTCCGTTATGTCAAATATTAATATACTTCATCTACCATTCCAAAAAGAACCCGATCTTTTTCAAAATTATCGTAGAATTTCTTCATGGCAAGTTCGCCTTCTTCACGGGTCTTTGTTGAAATATCATCCGTCTTCTCATAGGCCTCAAAAAGTGGTTCCGGGCAGAATGACGCATGGAAATTACGTGCCAGGCGCAGGGCAAATTCCCAATCCTCCAGGCAATTGATATCTTCATTAAACCCACCAATGGCATCAATGCATTCCTTCTTTACAATTAACGAAGGCGTGCCAACTAAATTGCGGCGCAACAATTCCGGATAGATATATCCTTCCTTACGAACCTTTGCAATATTCTTTCTCGGTACAACAAGCTCAGATCCATCAGTACGATGATAGGTATAAGAACAGTAGCAGAATCCGGAAGCAAACTCCTTTAAGAATCTGCTCATCTGCACTTCCAATTTCGTCTCATCCCAAAAATCATCGCTGTCAGCAAAAGCGATATAATTATAAGAAGCATTCTGAATACCGATATTTCTCGCTTTGGACTGACCACCGTTCTTCTCTAATGCAATCAGCTTAATTCGCTGATCTCCAAAAAGATTCAACACTTCCCTTGTATTGTCTGTAGAACCGTCATCCACAATAATCAGTTCAAAATTATCATAGGTCTGATTAAGAATTTTTGGCAAAGAATTAATCAGGACTTCTCCACGATTGTAGGTAGGCAATACGATGCTTACCGCTGGTGGAAGTCCGAGGATTGCCACATCCTTTAAGAGCATGGAAAGCTGTTCTTCACCTGTAATCTCCATATTGCTTGCCTTAATAATATTAAGCATATTCTTGCCAAGGCCATAAATATAGTCATTATCAATCCAATAAGGAAATACATCCCGTAAAACCTGCTGCATATTTTTAAACTGAATATAAAACGAAGGCAAATCTAGTGTTTCCCAAAGAGTCTCATTTGCAGCCATCAGCACGGTACGTAAAAAATACTCTTTTACAAAAAGTCCCGTGATTTCGTCCGCATAACTCATCCAAAGTGATTCATCCGCAATCAGATTGCGCACCAATTTCAACTGTAAATCCGCATATTCTACCGGAGATTCGCTAAGTGCAGATGCAAATCCTGTTTTTTCAAAATCAACCAATCCATTCTTTAATCTTCGAAGTTCCGTTTTCGGATCTGATTCGATGGTATGATACGGTACCTTTGGTGTTAACATTTATATTTCCTCCCTTTCGTATGATGACAACACTTCAAACATCCTATTTAAAACATCCTCAACTGCAAAGAACTCTTTTACTTTCCGATATCCGTTTTCCGCTATTTCTTTTCTCTCCGCTTCATGCGTCAAATAATATTCTGCTTTTTCATATAAATCTTCCTCTCCGTCATAAAAAGCAAAATCTTCTCCCGGAATAAAATCAATCAAAAAGTCGCTTTGAAAATTAGAAAGCAAAAATCCCTGAGCTGCCATAATATCCATGCAGCGAAGGGGAATTCCGGTCTTTATACTCCTAAGTGAAATATTTAGATTTATTTTCGAATAGTAAAATACATAAGCCATTTCCGTTTCATAAGTGGCAATACCCATATTTTTTACTCCGTCAATTTTCACCTTATCATCAATTGTAAAAAGTTTTATGGAATAGTTCTGCCCCAATCGCTTACCCAATCCACGTAGCAAATCTTTTCTTTCTTCCGATGTGAGCTTTCTGTTTATCACATAATCTGCGAATCGGAATCCGTCTGTTTCAATGCTTTTTTCCTCTTTTTCCAAAGGGAGCAAATCATGCAGTTGGCGCAATATATCCGGTGTCAGGGTTTCCTCCACAAAATTCATTCCACTTACTTTTCGTTGTGCATCCATCACACCCTGCACATATCCCTTTACATAAGGGTTCTTTGTCCAATCCATACGATCATAGAAATTATGTGCCTCATTATATAAAGCTCCCACAAAAGATATATCGGACACATATCGGTTTTTATCATAGTTTACTTGTAAAAGGCGGTCGATTTTCCCAGGTGCTCCCGGCAGATTCATGTAAAACACATTCCTTAGCCCACCTTTTTGGAAATAATCCACCAAAGACGAGTCAAATAAAAAAACAATATTCGTAGTGAACATTAATGTATAAGAGTAGATATAAGCATATGGGTTATCATATAAAAACGACATATACCAAATATTTTCATCTTTACAAGCCAACGCAATCAACGGATAATAATTATAAGAGAATACTAGTTCAATATGATTCTTTTCCATGCAAACTTTTATTTCAGCATCAAAACTGTCAGAGGACAAGGAATTATAATCCTCATGGAAAAAAGGAATCACTTTATGTCCAAGATTTATAAGCGCTTCTTTTGTCTCATCCCGATCAAAACAAGGCCAATCGATAAACAGTATGTTCATATTCTCTCCTAAACCACAACATCTAGTGCTATTATACCGAAAATCACAAAAAAAATAAACAATTTCTAGTGTTTTTACATAAAAAAGGGAGTTGCAAAAGCAACTCCCTGATATCTTTTATTTCTTTGGACAAGAACCAAATTACTGAAGTAATGACAGAACACCCTGAGTAGACTGATTTGCCTGAGCAAGCATTGATTGACCTGCCTGAACCAAGATATTGTTCTTAGAGTATTCAACCATCTGCTTAGCCATATCTGTATCACGGATACGAGATTCGGATGCTGATGTATTCTCAGAAGTAGTATCAAGGTTTGCAATGGTATGCTCCAAACGGTTCTGAGTAGCACCAAGTTGAGATCTCTGAATAGATACATAATCAATTGCTGATTGTACCTTAGCCATAGATATACCTGCTGAATGGAATGATGTAATCTGGATGCTTGCAGTATCTACACCAAGAGCTGTAGATGTTAAGCTTGAAATATTAATTTCAATATTCTGTCCGGATAACGCACCTACCTGAAGGTTCTTTCCTGTGAAAGTACCATCCAAAAGGTTCATGGTGTTAAACTGAGTAGAGCTTGAAATACGATCAATTTCAGATGCAAGTTCATTTAACTCTGCTTTAAGAGCATTACGGTCAACAGAAGTATTAGTATCATTTGCTGCCTGAGTAGCAAGTTCATTCATTCTCTGAAGCATTGCATGAACTTCGTTCAATGCACCTTCAGCTGTCTGTACAACAGAAATACCATCAGCTGCATTTGTTGATGCACGATCCAAACCACGAATCTGGCTTCTCATTTTTTCAGAAATAGAAAGACCTGCTGCATCATCTGCCGCACGGTTGATCTTATAACCGGATGCTAACTTTTCTGTTGCTTTACTCTGAGCGTTTGATGTAATACCTAACTGTCTGTTGGTATTAGCTGCTTGCATGTTGTGCTGTACTACCATAATTTGTTTCCTCCCTGAATTTAAAAAATTCCTGTTTCAACTGTTTTTGTTTTTCGTATCTTCTGTAAGTGAAGCCTACTACAACTTCCTTACACTCTATATATCGAAGACTCCTTCAATTACTTAACCCTTATTTTAAAAATTTTTGCCAATTTTTTTAAAAATATATTGATTTTTAAAAAAATGGCGCCGGAGATCGCGCAGCGAGCTCCAGCCTCCTTATAAAAACACAAAGAAAAATCCCGGCGGTAGGTACGTACCGCCGGGATTTTATAGTAGTAGTTTTTTTAAATTCAGATACTTTGAGAAAACATTTTTTTAGAAATTGGTTAGCAATTAGCCTAAGAGTGAAAGAACACCCTGAGTAGACTGATTTGCCTGAGCCAACATTGACTGGCCAGCCTGAACAAGAATCTGGTTCTTGCTGTAGGTAACCATTTCTTTAGCCATGTCAGTATCACGGATACGTGACTCAGCTGAAGATGTGTTCTCAGATGTCGTATCTAAGTTTGCAATTGTGTGCTCAAGACGATTCTGAGTAGCACCTAATTTAGATCTCTGTGTAGAAACGATGTCTAATGCAGACTGTACATTTGCCATAGAATGTCCAGCATTCTCGAATGTATCAACTGTCAATGCATTAACTCCAAGAGATGTAGCGCTCATAGAAGAGATGCTGATAGCAATGCTCTGTCCAGAAAGAGCACCAACCTGAAGGTTCTTTCCTGTAAAGTTACCATCTAACAAGTTCATGGTGTTGAACTGTGTTGTAGAAGAAATACGATTGATTTCTGATGTTAACTCACCGATCTCAGCCTTGATAGCATTACGGTCAACTGAAGTATTGGTGTCGTTAGCTGCCTGAGTAGCTAATTCGTTCATTCTCTGAAGAATAGAGTGAACTTCGTTCAATGCACCTTCAGCTGTCTGTACTACAGAAATACCATCCTGTGCGTTTGTAGAAGCTTTATCCAAGCCTCTGATCTGGCTGCGCATCTTTTCAGAAATTGAAAGACCTGCTGCATCGTCAGCTGCACGGTTAATCTTGTAACCAGATGCTAACTTCTCTGTTGATTTTGCCTGAGCTCCTGATGTAATACCTAACTGTCTGTTGGTATTAGCTGCTTGCATGTTGTGCTGTACTACCATAATTCATTCCTCCTTGAATTTACTGTAACTTCCTTGTTACATTTACTTTTACATATGGTTGCTTTTTTGTAAACCCGCACCGCCTGGCCGTACGCCCCATTTGGATTGGGAATACTTACACATTTATTATTTACACTTAAGTTATCGGAAGGTATTCGAAAAACTTAAGAGTAAAATCGAAAAAAATTTTATTTATTTGAATCAAAAAACTGTGGGTCGTAATAGTTTGACTTCGTCATATTCTTATAATATGTACTTACCGCCTCCTGGCTCTGTCGAACTTTCTTCACCTGGTTTCTGATTCCGGCGAATTTTTTCTTCGCCAATTCGTAGTTTACTTTTTCCTGAGACTGAACCTTGGCGCTTAAATCTGTAATCTCACGAATCAGATCCTGCATACGCTTAATCTCGGAAGCATATTTCTCACGATTTGATGTTAATTCCTCTTCTACTTTTTTAAAGAGTTCATCAAAACCGTCATCCAATTCAACGATTTGTTGAACCAACGCGTCTTTTTCATCTGCATTTCTTTCAAATTCATCTGCAGGTGCGTTGTCATCTTCCAAAATACTTCGTTGTTCTTCATTACTATGAATGATGTCTCGTAAAACACGAGCCTTTTTCTCCAGGCTTTCCCGAAGAATTATAATGTAATTTTCTTCCATAATACCTCGTTTTCTAGATATAGGTATTATACCACGTATTTATGTGTTTGTGCAGATACTATATATGGTACCTAGCTGACCTTTGTGCCATTTGCTGTAAGAACCATTACCTCTTTCCATGTATCTCGCATGGTGCGAAGGTGTTCCAACACTTCTTCTAAGATTTCCGGGTCCTTTGTCATATTTGCTTCCAAAAGTCTCTGGCGAATGTACTTATATACATTATCAAAATCTTCCGCCACTTTGTACTTTCGGTTTAAGGTAATCTGGAACTCTTCTATAATACGATCGGTCTTGCGGATGTTGATATGCGCCTTTTCAATTTCTTTGCGCTCGCAAGCCACAATGGCGATATTGCAAAACTTAATTGCTCCTTCATACAGCATCAAGGTCAATTCTGCCGGAGATGCGGTCATGATTTTATTGTTTGCATAGGCAGCGTATCCGTTATTTGGTGCCATAAGGTCGCGCTCCTTTCATTATTGTCCGAGTAAACCGGATAAAGAACTACTATTTGCCTGCATATTTGATAAAGCTTTTTCCATTGCTGCAAACTGCTTATAGTATCTGTTCTCCATATCAGCGATTCTTGTTTCCCAGGTCTTAATGGTCTTGGTGTAATCACTGTATTCGGACTTCATTTCTTTATCGTTATAAATCGTATAAGCACTTCTTAAAGACGAAGACTTCATCTGCTTATCTAAGCTCTTATACAATCCGTCTGTTACATCTTTTAACAATTCGATTACAGTATCCGGATCTTCAGCGATAGCTGCTTTTAACTTATCCTTGTTTGCTGAAGTATAACTATCATCAGCATCTCCATCAATATGATAAGCGTTTCTTTCATTGGCTGAAGCGTATAAGTAACCTAAGGTATTAATACCAAAGTTGGATAAGCTGTAGCTCTTACCGTTAATCTCGTAACTCTTTGCCATTGAAGTAGACATTACGTTCATAATGTTTCCGATGGTAGAATCTCTACGAAGAAGAGCATCCTTTACTTTCTGCTCCCACTTCTCAACCTGTTTATCGGTCATTTCAGATTTTTCTTCATCTGTAAGTGGCTCATATCCCTTTGCAGAGTCTGCATTGTACTGAGTCTGCAAGTAGTTAACTACTTCATTGTACTGGGTTAAGAAATCTTTAATCTTATCGTAGATTCCATCCACATCGGTTGCGGTGGTGATGGAGATTTCTTCTCCGGTTGCGGTAATTCCGGTTGCGGTAATTGCAAGGCCATTTACAGAGAAGTTGTTTGATGTACTTGTAAACTTTGCTCCGTTTAATTCAATCTCTGCATCTTCACCGGTCAAACGTTTTGCGGTTGTACCTCTACCTTTACCTTCTACCAAGCCAAGCGCGGTGAGTGCATCATCACCGTTGTCATCTGTTCCTTCCAAAGTAAAGTCGTTTGCTGCACCACTGTCTTTGGAACTGATAAAAATTCTACGATTGTTTGCATCGTAGCTGGCTTTGATACCCGCATCATTCAACTGCTGAATGAAAGAATCAATGGTTGTATCCTGATTTACCGTAATGGTCTTTTCTTCACCGGTTGATGTTGCTTTTACTTTAATTGTACCGGTTTTTTCACCATAAACAGGATCGCTTTCTGCTCCGGCAGTTCCTGTCTTTAATTCAGAAAGCTTTGTGCTTCCGGTTACACCTTCGTCTAACTGTCCACCGGTTAAATAACCTGCCTGCGCAAGCTTATTTACCTTTAATTTTTGGGTTCCGTTTACGGCATTGGAGGATGCACTAACGGTTGCCTTTGAAATATCGGATACCGTCGTTTTCTTCAACGCATACGCAGAAGTATAACGAAGTGAACTGATACTTGTATAAAGATTATAAACTTTCGTATTTGCTGCCTTGTAAGCATCCTGTTTCCAGGAAAGCTTTGTCTGGGCTTTTACGAGTTTATCCTTTTTTGCTTTATAACCAGAGACCATGGCAGATACGATAGCTTCGGTATCTAAACCGGAGGTCATACCTGAAATTCGAATAGCCATAACGACTCCTCCTATCTCTTATCTCTTCTCATCTACTAAAATGCCCGCCATCTCCCAAGCTTTTGCGATCAAATCAAGCGTCTTTTCAGCAGGAAGTTCCTTAATAACATCCTTTGTATCCTTATCTACAATCTTAATCGTTACACGATTGGTAGCTTCATGGATACCAAAGATAGCTTCGGTTCCCTGTGCGCGCTTGTTAATCTCAGATACGGCTTTTTTAATCTGATCCTGAGTCGGTTCTTTTCTTTCAGATTCCGTATCAAGAGAGGCAACAGTGCTATTTACCTTTGTAACTTCACTGGATAAACTTTCTGAATTTGTATTACTGCTTCCTGATACAGGAGCAGCTACCGGATTAGAGTTCGCCACCGAACTTCCCTGTCCCGGTTGGGTAACCCCCAGATTTCTACTAATTTCCATAACTTACACCTCCATGTGCCTGCTGCCTTTAGGGCAGGGTAAAACAAAGAATATGCTACTTCTATTTGTATTATCGGAAAAAGTTTTAAAATGTTTATACATTTTTTTGAAAAAATTTTAAAGGTTCCGATGATATATTTTTCAAATATAAAATCGGAACCTCGTCTGGTTCAATTAAAATAAGTTTTTCAATGCTTCTAAGCTATCTGCTGACATAGATTCCTTGTTCTCTTCCTGAATCTGAAGATATACTTCCTTACGATATACAGGAACTTCCTTAGGCGCAGAAATACCAA
>JAEEGL017306871.1_pt1 | contig 17293 bp, 13 predicted proteins | sample 9134231 | NCBI WGS metagenome assembly JAEEGL01 (sample SAMN16246548, study PRJNA631951) | gut metagenome | biome: gut microbiome; feature: rumen; material: fiber-attached | host: Bos | place: Iran: Karaj | collected 2018-10
CCGGTCGAATCCCTGCTCAATATCTCGGTGGACTTCACCCGCTCACTGGCCCTCTTCACCCGGATATTCGACTATTTCGACAAGGACATCGCTATCAAGTCCCCCGAGAACGGCCTGAAGCCCGACCTGACGAACGCCGATATCGTGTATGACAAAGTCTCCTTCTCCTATTCGCCCGAGAAACCCCTCCTGACCGACATCAGCTTCACCGTGCCCGGCGGCAAAATGTATGCCATCGTCGGACCGAGCGGCAGCGGGAAATCCACGGTGGTCAACCTGATCCCGCGTCTCTACGACGTCTGCGGCGGCAGAGTCACGATCGGCGGCGTGGACGTCCGCGACATGGATCTTACCCATCTCCGGGACGCGGTGGGCATCGTCTCCCAGGAGACCTATCTCTTCAACGGGACCATCCGCGACAACCTGCTCTACGCGAAGGAAGACGCGACGCAGGAAGAGATCGAACAGGCCTGCCGCATCGCGAACATCCACGATTTCATCTCCCGCCAGCCGAGGGGCTACGACACCGAGGTGGGCAACCGCGGCCTGAAGCTTTCCGGCGGCGAAAAGCAGCGTATCTCCATCGCCCGGGTCATCCTGAAGGATCCGAAGATCCTCATCCTGGACGAGGCGACCAGCGCTCTCGATTCCATCTCCGAAAACTCCATCCAGGAAGCCCTGGAAGTGATGATGCAGGGGCGCACCAGTATCGTGATCGCGCATAGGCTCTCCACCATCCTGAAGGCCGACCGCATCCTGGTCGTGAACGGGGGCGTCATCGAGGAGCAGGGGACCCACGAAGAACTTCTCGCCCTGCGGGGCACCTACCGCGAGCTCTACGAGACCCAGTTCCGGAAGATCATCGATTCGGAAGGACAGCCGAAACAGACGAAGGAAGCCTTTCCTCCCGCGTTGCTCTCCTCTGCCTATACCGTCCGCAGGGTCACCGAGGATGAGATCGGTTCCGTACTGCATCTGTGCACCGGAAACCCCCAGTTCTACGAATACTGTCCTCCGATGGCCACAAAGGAATCTCTTCTTTCCGACCTTACGGCCCTGCCGCGGGGCAAAACGAAAGAAGACAAATATTTCGTCGGCTACTGGAACGGAGACGAACTGGCCGCCGTCATGGATCTGGTGCTCGGCTATCCCGACCCGGAAGGAGCCTATATCGGTTTCTTCATGATGGATTCCGGACTGCAGGGCAGGGGCATCGGCACCGCACTTATCAACGAACTCAGCACCGTGCTCAAGGCGCAGGGCTATGAATGGCTGCGGTTGGCCTATGCCCGCGGCAACCGGCAGAGCGAAGCTTTCTGGAAGAAGAACGGCTTTTCTTCCGCCGGGAAGGACGTGCCCATGGAGCGTTATACGGCCGTTCCCATGGAGCGGGATATCTGATCGCCGGATACAGGAAAAGGCCCGGGACCGAACGGTTCCGGGCCTTTTCCTGCGCGGGGGGCCTATTTCTGTATGATCCTCGCGATCAGTGAACGCTTCACCTTCATCGCGCCGGTCGGGCAGAATTCCTGACAGCAGAAGCAGTGGACGCAGGCTCTGCGGTTGATGGACGCCCGGCCGTTCCGGATCGTGATGGCCTTCGCCGGGCAGAGTGAAGCGCAGTGGCCGCAGCCTACGCAGCCCTCCCCGAGCGCCGGTTTGGACCGGAGCACCAGAGAGATACTGTCCTTGACGAAACGTTTGAAAGCCGAATCCCTCGTATCCGGGAAAAACCAGCTGGAGGTCGCCCCGGAGTGGACAAAATCCTCCGCCCGGTACTCTCCGGCGGTCTCCGGATCGTCGAGGCGGTCCTCCTCCGGCAGCAGGCCGCGTATTTTCGCGGCTTCCAGGTACGGCAGAGCTTTCTCGTCGACCCCGATCAGATAGGCGCAGTGCCGGTCCAGCCGGTAAGGGTCCCTGCTTCCGATGAAGAGGCCCATGTGCCGGGGGGTGCCGGCGGTCGGCCCGTTCCCCTCCATGATATCCACCGCGTCGCACAGATACAGGACCGGTTTCAGGAACTCGTTCAGATCGACGAGCATATCCGCGAAATCCGCCGGTTCCCGATAGCGGAAGTGCATCTCGCTCTTCCGTGTCCCCGGGACGATGCCGAAGGTATTCTTGACCGCAGCGGTCATGCTCATCAGGCCGTGGGATTTCAGCTTGCAGAAGCTGATGACCGCGTCGCACTCCAGGATCCAGGAAGTACAGGGGAAGCTTTTCAGGATCTTCCCGTCCGGGTATTCCGCATCCTGCGAAGAGAAATCCTTATTGAGCGTCCCGCCCGCCTCTTCGCACGCACCGAGTCCGCAGGTATGGTAGATCCGGTTTACGACCGGCGCCGCGAAAGGCTCGCCCGGACTGTCGCCCAGGATCACGCGGGCGCCGCGCTCCGTCAGCAGCTTCGTCAGCTGCGCCGCTGCCGCCGGGTGAGTGGTCGCTGCCCGCTCGGGCCTGAATCCGCCGCAGAGATTGAGCTTGATTCCGACCTTCATGCCCGGTTTCACCCAGTCCAGGCCGCCGAGACCGTTCAGCAGCTTTTGCAGGGCTTCCCGTACATGTGTCGGCTCATAGTCGCCGCAGGGCTGCATCAGGACCGTATGTCCGTTATCCATAAACCTCTCCCCATACTGGAATAAACTAAGACAGCAACCACGGATTCTCTCCGCGGCTGCTGTCAGAAAGTCTGCAGAATCAGCTTATTTCACAGATTCGATCGCATTCAGGATCTCTTCCCAGGTGAAGCCGAACGCCGCCGCGATAACTTCCCGAAGGGCATAAGCCGTGATGCCGAAAATGATCATGAGCACCAGGGCGATGATGAACTTGATGAAATACGAGCGGGCAAAATGCCGCAGGTTCAGGTTCTTGGCCGCGAAGTTCATGATCAGCATCACGATGAAGCCGATCACCGGAACGGTGTACAGGATAGACAGCCAGAAGAAGGCGGCCGTGCTCACGACAGGGCTCTGCGCCTGCTGGGCCTGCTTTTTGGCGGCCTTGGCGGCAGCTTTCTGGGCCTTCGGATCAGCGGCGGGCTGGGCGGCAGCGGCTCCGGCGGCTCCGGCGGCATAAGCGGCCTGATAAGGCTGCTGATAGGCCTGCTGCTGATACGGCTGCTGGTAGGGCTGCTGATAAGGCTGCTGATAAGCCTGCTGGGCAGCTTCGGCGGTCTGTGCCGCTTCGGTCTTTACCGTCTCATAGGCGGCCTTGGCTTCGGTCTTTACGGTCTCGAAAGCCTGCTCCGCTTTTTCCTGTCCTTCCGCGGCAGCTTCGGCGACCGCTTCCGCGGCAGCAGCCGGAGCCTGGGAAAGATCCGCTCCGCAGCTCGTGCAGAAACGCACGCCTTCCGGGAGTTCCTCACCACACTTGTAACAAACCATAGGATCACCTCTCACTACTCCGCACGAAGCGGTCGTTTCTAGTTGCAGGGCGTCGGGCTCCGAAAGGATCCCTTCCGCCTCTTGTAGAAAAGTTTACAGCGCCACCGCCTTTCTTGTCAACAGAAAACGCGGGAAACCTTACGAAAAAAAGAGCCTTCATACAAAAAACGTACTCATCTTCTCTTGACTTTTCCCCTGCCGCATCGGATAATGACAACGATTTCACAATACCACCTGAGGGGAGATCCATCATGAACAGAACTGTCGGATTTGTCGTTTTCGGCGAGATCAACACCCCGTTTGAGCGTCTTCAGATCAAGCACGACGAAGCGCTCCGCCTTCTGGAATCCCAGGGGCATACGATCTACGACGCCGGGATCGTCATTGACGATGCCAAATATGAGACCGCCGATCTGGCGCTCAAGGTGCTTAACAGCAATACCTTCGACTGCCTGATCCTCTGTGTGGCCGGCTGGGTACCGACCCACGCCGTGATCCGCGTTTCCGACGCTTTCCGCCACCTGCCTGTCCTTCTGTGGGGGCTCTGCGGCTGGAAGGAGAACGGACGCCTCATCACGACGGCCGACCAGGCCGGCACCACCGCCATCCGTCCGGCTCTCGAAGCGATGGGGTACCGCTTTAAATACGTCTACAGCACGATCGGCAAAGGCGCCCCGATCGATAAGATCAACGCGTTTATCCGCGCGGCCTCCGCTGCCCGGGCTCTCCGCTCCGCCCGCGTCGGCTCCATGGGCTACCGGGATATGCTCCTTTACGGGACGCAGTTCGAAGGCAACACCCTCCGCGGCCAGCTGGGCGTGGAAGCCGAACCCTTCGAGATGCTGGAGATGGTCCAGAATCTGGACAGCCTGAGTGCCGCCGACGTGGCCGAGGGCGTCCGCTTCGTCAAGGACAACTGGGTCTTCAAAAAAGACTGCCCGGCCGAAGTCATCGAAAACGGTGTGAGATACGCGCTGGCCCTGGTGAAAAAGATCCGCGAGCGCGGATACGAAGCCGTGACCCTGGTGGACGTGGACGGCATGAAGAAGCTGCTCGGTTTCCCGCCCGCCATGGTCTTCATGCTGCTGGAGCACTACTGCGGCGTTCTGACCATTCCCGAGAACGACGTGATGGGAGCCGTCACCCAGCTGATCATGAAGTACCTCACCGATCATATCGTCCCGTATCTGGAATACTACGAATTCTTCGAGGACAGCATGCTGATCGGCGTGCCCGACTTCATCCCGAAAGCGGCCACCGACGGGGACGTCACCGTTCTGCCCGCCGCGTTCGGCCTGCTCTCCTCTTCGCTCCTCAATGTTTCCAAGGTGAAGACCGGCTTCGTCACCTGCGCACGCCTCGTCTACACCGGCCGCCGCTACAAGATGCACGTCTACACCGCGGAAGCGAAGGAACCGATGCCCTGGAACGAATTCGGCTGGGACGATCCCGCCCCGCAGCTTCCGAGCCTCCAGGTGTTCCCGACGAGCTGCTCGGTCGAACAGTTCGCCCAGAAGGTCTCCTGCCAGCATGTGATCGTTGCCTACGGCGACTACACCGAAGAGATCCGGGACTTCTGCTCCCTCCTGCACATCGATCTCATCTGACACAGCCGGCTTCTTCGGAACGTTTTGACGTTTCTAAACAATACCGCCTCAAAAAAAGCACTTTCCCCACAGTTTTTCCGGGGAAAGTGCTTGCTTTTTCCGGTTGCGCGTGCTATGTTATTCGGAGTTTGTGCAAACAAGGAGGATACCCATCCATGAAGAGAAAAGATCTGGTTGCCGCCGCCGCTGCCGGCGCACAGGTTTCCCGCAAGGAAGCCGAAGCTGTCATCACCGCCGCTTTTGCCGCGATCACCGAGGAACTGAAGAAGGGCGGAAAAGTCCAGCTCTCCGGTTTCGGTACGTTTGAAGTCCGCACCCGCGCTGCCCGCACCGGCCGCAATCTCCAGACCGGCGCCTCCGTCGAGATCGCCGCGAGCAAGGTTCCCGCTTTCAAGGCCGGCAAATCTCTGAAGGAAGCCGTTCAGGACTGAATGCCTTCCGTTCTCACTGAACAGACAAACACAAAGGACAGGCCCGCGGGCCTGTCCTTTGTGTTTGTCCGTCATCAGTCTCCGACGATGTTGCGGATCGTGACGATCTCCTTGTAGTCATATCTGTCCTTATTGGCCGGGAAGCCTTCCATGCCGGCGCGGACGATGTAGCCGTCGCCCACATAGATGCCGACGCTGCTCTTGTAGACGATCAGGTCGCCGGGCCGGATATTGGCGAAGCTCTTCACTTCCCGTCCGCATTCCCTCTGCAGCTTGCTCGTAGGCGGAAGGATGTAGCCGAAGTGTCCGTAGATCGCCTTGGCAAATCCCGGGGAGTCGCAGCCGCTTGTCAGGCTGGCGCCGCCCTCGACGTATTTCAGCTTCTTCACATAGCTGCAGGCCAGAAGGACGATGTGCCGGCGGATGGCGGGCAGATCGTCAGGCAGTTCCGGCGGGCCCCAGAGGAAGTTCAGCTGATCGTATTCATCCGTCTCGCGGGGAGTTGACTCGGCGGCGATACTGTCCGCGATGCTTTGGTCGATGGAAGCCTGGATGCTGCTGGATTCAGCGATGCTCTGTGCGATCGACTCTTCGATGCTGCTGGCTTCGATCGATTCCCGCTCTTTCTGGTCCGCGATCAGCTTGTCGCCTTCCATGACCTCCTGCGAGACCTCACCCAGAGTCTTTGCTTCCACTTCCCGATTTGCCACGACCAGATGAATGGATTCCACAAAGCCACTCAGTTCCGGGGATATCCGGAGTTCGGTATAGGCGCCGCTCTCGGAAAGGACCCGGTAGCAGTCACCGGAGCTTAGGACGCCGAGCGTTTTCGCGTCGGCGGAAGGAGCGTTCCGAAGCCGCAGGCTCTCCACGTCCACGACGGCAAACGGGAACTCGGTCTTCGCCGAGGCCGCCTCCTCGCCCGTGAGGATCTTATCCGCTGCCACATAGCCCTGCACCTTGCCGGAGGTGATCCTGTACCAGCCCTCTCCCTCTTCATCGATGGTGCAGACCGCGCCCTCGTCCATGATGCCGACCACGCCCGACAGAGAACCGCTCACCAGCTCCCCGTAAACGCTTACCGACTCACCGGTCTTCACGACCGCCCGCGAGCCGACCAGCGACGGTTCGGTCACGGGAGGAGTCTCCGGCGGCAGGGAGGAGGAAGGTTCCGTCGGCTGAGACGGTCCGGTCCCGTCGGTGGAAGGCTCGGTCTTCTCCGCGGACGATCCGGCCGGGTCAGTCTTCGGGTCCGTCGCCCCGGGAGTTCCGCTCTCGTCGGGAACCGCGGGAGCGGTGGTGACGTTCATCATGCTCTCCACCAGATCTCCCAGATTCTCTTTCAGTTTTTCCGAGATCGAGCAGCCGGTCACGACCACGACCAGGGAAAGCAGTACCGCCGCAGCGGCCAGAATGATCTCTTTTTTCTTCATCCCTCGGTTCCTCCTTCTCAGTACTCAGGGATCTCCGACATCGGCCGGTCCAGAAGTTCCGGCTCCGCGAGCAGCTTCCGCATCAGTCGGACGCTCTTCGCGTAATAGGTCCCGTCGGCCACGCGTTCATCCAGCGTCATGCCCAGATCCAGCACGTCACGGAGCTCGTAGCTGCCGTCTTCGGCGAAAAAGGGCGCTTTGTGTTTTTCTCCGATCAGCATGAAGAACGAATTCGTTCCGTATTCGGCCAGATGGTGATAGGTCGCATGCATTTTGATGCTGCCCAGGTTGGACAGGAAACAGGAAGTATAGTAAGGATCCACCTTCTGGAGAGAATCCGGCATCCGGCCGGTCCGGTCCATCCAGCGGAAAGCCCGGATCACCAGATTGAACAGGAACCGGGGAAGCTTCACCAGCTTATCCATGATATCCGTGGTCCCGTCCTTCTGGTCCTTCACGCGGATCTCCGTCACCTGCCGCTCCACTTCTCTGTGGATCTGCTCCAGCGGCGAAACCCCGCTTTCCGGATCCAGGACCACGATGGCCAGGGATTCCGCCCCGTTGTCCACAAACTGTTTTTTGACGATAAAGGCCAGAGAGATCTGCTTTCTCTGGTAGAACCGCCCGTTGGCGATAAACCGGTTCAGGGCAGGCCGGAGGGCGATCGTTTTGGCGGTCGCCGCGCAGATCACATGGAAAAAGGTATACTTGAAGGCCGGTCCTTCCGCGTTTTTCTTCTCCAGATACCGTTCGATCGCGGTCAGGTCGACCGTCTCGTTCATGACCGCTTCATTGGCGGTACGGCCCGGCAGCAGTCCGGCCATGAAGACATGCATGGAGTCCATGTCGGCCAGATACCAGGCGTCCCGGCGGTCTTTTCTGTGTTTCCTGGGTTCTTTTCCCATCGTGCGGTCCTTCCGTTCCTGGGCATTTTTGTTTACTATACCATTTCACGTAAAAAAAAGCAATCATCCGACGGTTCAGCTGCCCAGCCAGTCCGCAAAGGACAGCTGGTTGGAAGCCGGGATATCTCCCAGGATCCCCAGTTGAGCCAGCGTCTCGGCCAGAGTCGAGCTGATATGCGACCGGTCGATCAGATCCTCCCGTGAGAGGAAACGTCCCTTGGCCGCGGCAGCCTCCAGGTCCTGCGCCGCCTTCACGCCCATCCCCGCGATGCTGGTAAAGGAAGGCATGATCTTCCCGTCCACGATCTTAAACCGGTCGGCCGAAGCCGTATACAGATCGATCGGAGTGAATTCGATGCCCCTTGCCCGCATCTCTTCCACCAGGCGCATATCCCGGTACGTCAGCTTGTCCGCGTCGGAAAGATCGTCCTGATTCCGGCGGAAGAGCTCCAGATTGCGGCGCAGCTCGTCGTCCCCGCGGCACATCAGCTCGTAGTTGAAACCGTCCGCGCGGATGCTGTAGTAGGCGGTGTAGTATTCCAGCGGATGATGGATCTTGCAGTAGGCCACCCGCCAGGCCATCATCACGTAAGCCGCCGCGTGGGCCTTCGGGAACATATACTGGATCTTCTCGCACGACCCCGTGTACCACTCCGGCACGCCTGCCGCCAGCATCTTCTCTTTCCAGACCGGCCAGTTCTTTTCCTTCTTCCCGGCGACTTTCCCCTTGCGGACGCTCTCCATGATCTGGAAGGACAGGGCCGGTTCCAGCTGCATGGAGATCAGATAGAGCATGATATCGTCGCGGGTGCAGATCGCTTCGGACAGGGTCGCGGTCCCGTTCAGGATCAGATCCTGCACGTTGCCCAGCCAGACGTTGGTACCGTGGGCGATGCCGGCGATGCGCACCAGATCCGCGAAGCAGGTCGGCTTCGCGTCCAGCACGATCTTCATGGCAAAGTCGGTGCCGAATTCCGGGATGCCCAGCGTACCGAGCGGGCATCCGCCGATCTGCCCGCTGGTGATGCCGAGCGCTTCGGGGCTTTTGAACAGGGAAATGACCGCCGGGTCGTCCAGCGGGATCTCCGTGGCTTTGATCCCGATCAGGTCCTCCAGCCGCCGGATCATCGTCGGGTCGTCATGGCCGAGGATGTCCAGCTTCAGGAGATTGTGGTCGATCGAATGATAATCGAAATGAGTCGTGACGATCTTGCTGTTTACGTCGTTCGCGGGGTGCTGGATCGGCGTGAAGCTGTAGATGTTCTCCCCGTGGGGCATGACCACGATGCCGCCGGGGTGCTGGCCGGTCGAGCGGCGGACGCCCTCGCAGCCGGCAGCAATGCGTTCGATCTCGCAGCGCCGTTTCGAAACGCCTTTTTCTTCGTAGTATTTGAGCACGAAGCCGAAGGCGGTCTTTTCCGCCAGTGTGCTGATGGTGCCCGCCTTGAAGGTATGCCCCTTCCCGAACAGGACTTCCGTATATTCGTGCGCCCGGCTCTGGTATTCGCCGGAAAAATTGAGGTCGATATCCGGTTCCTTGTCGCCCTTGAAGCCCAGGAAAGTCTCGAAGGGGATGTCGTAGCCGTCCTTGATCATACGCCCGCCGCAGACCGGGCAGTCCATGTCCTTCATGTCCACTCCGGCGCCGCCGGCGTGGGCGCGGGTCTCTTCGTTGTCGAAGATGCTGTGCCGGCAGCGCGGACAGCGGTAATGCGGCGCCAGAGAGTTCACCTCGGTGATGCCGGACAGATAGGCGACAAAGGACGAACCGACCGAACCGCGGGAGCCGACCAGGTACCCGTCGTCGTTGGATTTTTTCACCAGCCGCTGCGCGATGATATACATGACCGCGTAGCCGTTGCCGATAATGGAACTCAGTTCCTTCCGCATCCGTTCTTCCACGATGGGAGGCAGAGGATCTCCGTAAAGCTCGTGCGCGCGTTTTTCGCACATGGCCTGCAGTTCTTCTTCGGAACCGGGGATGACCGGCGGGCATTTATCGGGCCGCACCGGCGAGATCTCTTCGATCCGGTCGCAGATCAGGTTCGAATTGGTCACCACGATCTCTTCGGCCTTTTCGCGCCCCAGGAATTCGAAGGCTTCCAGCATCTCGTCCGTGGTGCGAAGAAAGAGGGGCGGCTGGTCGTCCGCGTCCGTGTAGCCCTGCCCCTTCTGGATGATCCGGCGGTAGATCTCGTCCTCCGGATCCAGGAAATGCACGTCGCTCGTCGCGACCACCGGCTTGCCGAACTGCTCGCCGAGAGAAACGACCTTCCGGACAAGATCCCGGAGCTCCTCTTCCGTTTTGCGCATGCCCGGCCGGGTGTCCCGGAGCAGGAAGGCGTTGTTCATGATCGGCTGCACTTCCAGATAATCGTAGAAGTTGACCAGCCGGGCCAGTTTCTCCTCGTCCGCGCCGTTCAGGATCGCCTGATACAGTTCTCCGGCCTGGCAGGCGGAACCTATGATGAGCCCCTCGCGGCACTCGGTGAGCAGGCTGCGGGGAATACGCGGCCGCCGCCGGAAATAGTTCAGATGGCTCTCGGAAACGAGGCGGTAGAGGTTCACCCGCCCGGTGTCGTTCGCCGCGAGCAGCACGATATGATAGGTCTTCGCCTGCAGGATCTCTTCCTTCGTCATGCCGGGCCGGTCGTCGACCAGGTAGCCCTCGCAGCCGTAGATGATCTTGATCTTCCCTTTCAGATTCAGCTTCGGGTCCTGCAGCAGGTGGAACGCGTCGGTAAAAGACTGGACGACTCCGTGGTCGGTGATTGCTACGGCCCGGTGGCCCCAGGCCGCCGCCCGCCGGATCAGGTCCTCGGTGTGGGTGACCGCGTCCATTTCGCTCATCTGTGTATGGGCGTGCAGCTCGACGCGCTTCACCGGCGCGCGGTCCTCCCGGACGTGCGTATCGCCCTCCGTTTTTTTAAGGCCGCTGACCGCGGAGATGGTGATCTCCCGGTCGAATTTGTCCATGGCGGCTACGCCCTTCAGCTTCACGAAGCCGTTTTTCCGGACAATGCCGCTTAACGCCTCTTTTTCTTCCGGCTTCAGAAAGAGCTTGCACTTGATCGTATCGGTCCGGTCGGTCAGCGGGAAGATCTCCAGCAGATTGCCGGTCCTGAGTTCCCGCTCCTCCACATCCAGAATGCGGCCCTGCACGACCACCTCTCCCATCTCTTCCTGAATGGCCGAGATCGGAAGAGGTTCTTCCTCGAAGTCATACCCGTAGCCGCTGCCTTCCTCGATCTTCCGTTTGATGACCCGCTTTTCTCCGCCGGGACGTTTCGCCTTTCCGGCCGCCTCGCGCAGGCGCCGTTCTTCTCCGGCCTGCTGGTTCTCCTCGTACTGCCGGGCGATCTCCCCCACTTCCTCGCGGAGGCCCTGTTCGTCCACGGATACGGCCGGCGCGCTTCCGGCTGTCTTCCGGACAGTGACCTCTTTCCCGAAACGGTTCCGGTAAAGTTCCTCCAGCAGGCGGGCTGTCTCGTCGGCCCGGGCCCGGTAAGCCACGCTGTCGGGGACGGTCATGCGGATCCGGTCCTCTTCAAAAGAAAGCTGCGAGCCGGCCAGCAGCTTGTAGCAGACCAGGTGGTGCAGCTTCATCTCCAGTTCGAAGCTGTCCCGGTAAACGCGCCAGATCTCTTCCGGGCTCATTTCGGGCACGTCGAAGCGCTCGATCACACGCACCCGGATGCTTCCCGAGGGAAAATACTTTTGCCGCACGGCCGCTTCCAGCGCGTTGATATCTCTTCTGGCGATCACAAAAGGCGCGGAAAGATACAGGCGTACTTCCGACCCGTCCCGGGTCTTCGCTGCCCTTTCCACGCTGATCTCATCCATCCGGGCCATGACGGCCGCGTTGGTCTTCAGATCCGGCATGACCTGCCGCAGAGACTTTTCCATTCGTTCCTTTCAGATCCGCTCAAAAAGCCCGGATCTCTTCTTCCAGCGCGGCCAGGAGTTCCTTTTCGGGCACTTTCCGGAGGATCTCCCCTTTCCGGAACAGCAGTCCCTCTCCCCGGCCGCCGGCAATGCCCAGATCCGCCTCGCGCGCTTCCCCGGGCCCGTTGACCGCGCAGCCCATCACAGCCACGCGCAGTTGTTTATCGTAGCGGGCAGTCATCTCCTCGACCGCCTCCGCCAGTCCGATAAGATCGATCTGAGTCCGGCCGCAGGTCGGGCAGGATACCACCTGGATCCCCGTTTCCCTGAGTTCCAGGCTCTGGAGGAGCAGGCGGCCGACCCGGACTTCCTCGACCGGGTCGCCTGTCAGAGACACGCGGACCGTATCTCCGATCCCCAGGGCCAGGATCGCGCCCATGCCGGCGCAGGACTTGACCGTTCCCCGGCGGAGAGTTCCCGCCTCGGTGATGCCGACGTGCAGGGGATAGTCCGTCCGCTCGGCAAGCAGCCGGTGCGCTTCGACCGCCAGCGGTACGCGGGAGGACTTGACGCTGATGACCAGACGGTCGTACCCCAGATCCTCGATGAGAGCGGTCTGCCGGAGGGCGCTTTCCACCAGGCCCTCAGCCGTCACGCCGCCGTATTTTTCCAGCAGGCTTTTTTCCAGGGAGCCGCCGTTCACGCCCACGCGGATCGGGATGCCCCGCTCCTTCGCGCAGTCCACGACCGCTTTCACCCGGTCGCGTCCGCCGATGTTTCCGGGATTGATGCGGATCTTGTCCGCGCCGTTCTCCATCGCCGCGACGGCCAGCCGCCAGTCGAAATGGATATCTGCGACAAGCGGGATCCGGATCTCCCTCCGGATCGCGGACAGTGCCCGCGCCGCTTCCATAGTCGGCACCGCGCAGCGGATGATCTCGCAGCCGGCCTCTTCCAGCGCCCGGATCTGGCGGACGGTCGCTTCCGCGTCCTCCGTTCTCGTATTGGTCATCGACTGCACCGTGACGGGGCTTCCGCCGCCGATCGGAACGTCTCCGACCATGATCTTTCTGGTTTTTTCTCTGGGAAGCATGCCTTCCTCCCTTTATCGGCCGAACAGCCGGAGCACGTCGCTGAACATCACCACGACCATGAAGATGAGCAGGATGACCAGCCCCGCCGCGTGCACGATGCCTTCATATTTGGGCGGCACGGGTTTGCCGGTAATGAGTTCGATCAGAATGAAGACGAGCCGCCCGCCGTCCAAAGCCGGGATCGGCAGGAGGTTCATGATCCCCAGGTTCACGTTCAGAAGAACGATCATCATGAACAGGTTGACAACGACCATCCGGAAGCCGCCTTCCTTCATGCTCGTGTCAACGACCGTACCGATGGTGGACACGATGCCCACAGCTCCGGACATATCCCGGATGCCGACCCGGCCGGTGACCAGCATGCGCAGGGAAATGAAGACGTAGCGGACCCAGTAGCCCAGTTCCTCGAAGCTGTAGCGGATCAGCTGCCCGAAGCCGGAGACCTCGTCGTACCAGTAGGAAGCCCCGAGGCCCAGGTCTTTTCCCTCGTATAGAGCCGGCGTGATGCTCGTCTCCGTGCGCACGCCGTTCCGGCTGTAGGCTACAGAGATCGGGCTTCCGTCCGGACTGTGTTCCTCGAAATAGGCGGCCATCTCGCTGCCGGAAGCCAGTTCGGCCCCGTTGAGGGAAAGGATGATATCTCCCTCTTTCAGACCGGCCTCCGCCGCAGGCGAGCCTTCCGAGACGGCGGCCAGGGCGGCAGGGTTCTCATCATTGGTATAGCTGATGCCGATACGGTAGGCGCTGACCGCGGTCTTCACCGTGACGGTCTGCTCCTTCCCGTCCCGGAGGTAACGGACTTCCGTTTCCGGGTCCAGATCGTTCGTCAGCAGATAGAGTTCCAGATCCCGGCCGAGCCTGATCCTGTGCCCGTCCACGGAGGTGATGATATCCCCCCGCTCAATGCCGGCGGCCTCCGCTCCGCCGCCGCGGGTCACGGAATAGACCCGGGGCGTGTTGATCCCGCTCATGAGAATGAAGGGGACTGCGATCAGGAAAGCGAAGACCAGATTGAAAAACGGGCCCGCGAAGATGACCAGGAAGCGGGCCCAGGCAGGCTTGTTGTTAAACGCGTTCGGGGCAGGATTCTCTTCATCTTCGCCCACCATCGCGCAGGAGCCGCCGAAAGGGATGAGTTTCAGGGAGTACTTTGTCTCCCCCTTTCCGAAGCTGAGAAGGCGGGGCCCCATGCCCAGAGAAAACTCCGTCACGCCGACGCCGACCGCTTTGGCGAGCAGGAAATGCCCCAGTTCGTGTACCAGGATCAGCAGGCTGAAGACCAGCACCGCGATCAGGATATTGACAACCGTACTCAAGATACTCCTCCGTCTGTCAGAAATACGATCAGATAGTAAATGATCGGCGCGGAAATGACCACGCTGTCAAAACGGTCCAGGATCCCGCCGTGGCCGGGGATCAGGTTTCCGTAATCCTTGATGCCCCGGTTCCGCTTGACGGCCGAGGCTGCCAGATCCCCGATCTGGGAGATCACGCTCCCGAGGGCGCCTATGAGGGCCATCGACAGGAAAGGATTCCCGAAGGCCGATAGTTTTTCCCGGAACAGCAAGGCGAACAGCACGCCCAGAAGAGCCGTGCCGACGACCGCGCCGACGGCCCCTTCCACTGTTTTTTTGGGGCTGAGTTCGGAGGTCAGCTTATGTCTGCCCAGCAGTATGCCGGTGCAGTAGGCCATCACGTCGGAGCCCCAGCTCACGAGAAGGACGATCCATACCAGGACCTGCCCCTCTTCCATCTCCCGGATCCTCCAGAGATAGGAAAGCATCAGCGGGACGTAGACAAGACCGAAAAACGATTCCGCGATCCGTCCGATATCGTGGCGGGGAAAAGAAAACACATAGACCCCCAGCAGGACGAGCAGCGAAAGGATGAGCGCCGGCAGCACCGCTTCGGGGAGCAGAAAGACCGCCGCCAGGACCAGGACCGCGCCGCCGAAAACGACCCAGGCGGGAAGCGTCCCCCACAGACCGAGTGCCCGGTCGTACTCGAACAGCCCGGTCAGGCAGATGACCGCCAGCATGAGTGCCAGCGGGACTCCGCCGAAATGCAGCAGGACGAACATGATCGCCGTCAGCGTGACGCTGCTGGCAAGACGGATCAGAAACGATTTCATGACCGGGCCTCCTTCCGTCCCCCGAAACGCCGATCCCGCGCCTGATAGGCCTCGATGGCCTCTATCAGCTCTTCCCGGTGGAAATCCGGCCAGAGCGTATCGGTAAAATAGAACTCCGAATAGGCGCACTGCCACAGGAGGAAGTTGGACAGCCGCTCTTCGCCGCTGGTGCGGATGAGGAGGTCCGGATCGGGGATCCCGGCGGTGTAAAGACTCCCGGCGATCATATCCTCCGTTATCTCCTCCGGAGCCAGCGCCCCGTCACGGACCTTTTCCGCCAGCGACCGGGCCGCCCGGGCGATCTCATCCCGGCTCCCGTAGTTGAGGGCGATGATGAAATCCATCTTCCGGTGGGCGCCGGTATCCTCCTCCAGCTTCCGGATCCCGCGGGAAAGGTCCGCATCAAAGGGAGCCGGATCCCCGATGAACCGTACGCGGATGTCGTTCGCCATCGCCTTTTTGCGGATCCGGGGAATATAGTAGCGGAACAGCTGCATCAGCGCTCCGATCTCTTCTTCGGAGCGCTTCCAGTTTTCCGTGGAAAACGCGTATACCGTAAAGTACCGGATGCCCAGGCGCGCGCAGTCCTCGACGAGCTGCTCCAGTGTCTCGCAGCCGGCCTTGTGTCCGAGACGGCGCGGCAGTCCGCGCCGGGCGGCCCAGCGCCCGTTTCCGTCCATGATCACGGCAACGTGGGCGGGGATCCTCGATTCGTCCATATTGTCTCCCGATATGAGAAAGGGGCGGCAACGGCCGCCCGCTTCTCCGATCAAACCGTCATGATCTCTTTGGTCTTGGTCTCGATCGTCTTGTCGATCTTCGCGATGAACTTGTCCGTCAGCTTCTGCAGATCCTCCTCGGCCCGTTTCCGGTCGTCCTCGGTCATCTCCGCGGCCTTCTCGGCTTTCTTGAAACTGTCCATGGCCTCGCGGCGGATGTTGCGGACCGCCACCTTGGAAGCCTCTCCCTTCTTGCGGATGTCCTTGCTCAGGTCCTTGCGGCGTTCCTCGGTGAGTTCCGGGAAGACCAGCCGGAGCACGGTCCCGTCGTTCGTGGGATTGATGCCCACGTCAGAGGCCTGGATCGCTTTCTCCACCGCCTTCAGCATCGAACGGTCCCAGGGCTGGATCACCATGATCCGGGCTTCCGGGACGGAAATGTTCGCCATCTGCTGGATCGGAGTAGGGCAGCCGTAATAATCTACCGTCACTTTATTCAGCACGGCCGGATTGGCGCGGCCGGCGCGGATCGTCGACAGCTCCTCATTCAGATTGCTCAGCGTTTTTTCCATTTTCTCTTCAAAAGGAATCATCAGCTCGCTCATATGTGTACCTCCTGTTCTGGTCCGGGCCGTTCACACCGTGACGCGGGTCCCGTTGATTTCTCCCATCATGCTCCGCCGGATACTGCCCTCTTCATTCAGGCTGAAGACCGCCAGCGGCATACGGTTCTCCAGACAAAGGGCCGACGCCGTCAGGTCGATCACCTTCAGCTTCCGCTCCACCACTTCCTCGATGGAGATCCGGTCGAAGCGCCTGGCCTTCGGGTTCTCCCGGGGATCGCTGTCGTAGACTCCGTCCACGTTCTTGGCGAGCAGGATCTCGTCCGCCTCCAGTTCCAGCGCCCGGAGCACCGCCCCGGTATCGGTGGAGAAGTACGGATGGCCGGTGCCTCCGGCCAGAAAGACCACTCTGCCGGCTTCCAGATCCGCCAGAGCCTCGTCCTTCGCGAAGAGCTTCGTTACCGCTCCGCAGACGAAGGGGGTGTAGACGGCTGTCTCCATTCCGACGCTGCGGAAGATCTCGGAAACATACAGGGCGTTCATCACCGTCGCCAGCATGCCGATCTGGTCAGCCCGGACCCGGTCGATCGCATTCGAGCTCCGCCCCCGCCAGAAATTGCCTCCGCCGATCACGACGGCCAGTTCCACGCCGGCGTCGACGGCTTCCTTCACCTGCAGCGCCACGCCGCGGGTGATCTCTTCATCAAAGCCGGTCTTTTTCGAACCGGCCAACGCTTCTCCGCTGAGTTTCAACAGCACACGGCGTCTTTTCGTCACTTCGGTATTCTCCTTGCAAAGATTCCTGACCAGGTCCCGGAACTTAGCCCACTACCCGAGGTATCATACCACAAAACGCCCGGTTTGACAATCATTTCTTCCCGCCGCTTCCCACGGCCCGTCTTAGCTGTCAAGACATGTGTTACACTTTCTGGTGGAGAAGTATTCTGATACCAGCTGGTTGGGACTGCGAAAGCCTAACACGGTTTTGGCGGTGCTGTTGTAGCGCTTTACATGTGTCTCCATCGCTTCCCGGAGCATCTTTTCGGAGTAATACCTGCGACTGTAGAGGATCTTGCCGTCTTCTCTGTGGCTCCGCTCCACTTTCCCGTTCTGCCAGGGTGAGTAGGGGCGGGTCCTTCGAA